>Ga0209362_1000013_pt1 | contig 194974 bp, 230 predicted proteins | sample SaaInlV_165m_DNA_FD_184680 | JGI IMG/M metagenome (GOLD analysis project Ga0209362, IMG submission 184680) | Marine microbial communities from expanding oxygen minimum zones in the Saanich Inlet - Saanich Inlet SI037_S3LV_110m_DNA (SPAdes)... | ecosystem: Environmental > Aquatic > Marine >... | reverse complement strand
ATCAGTTGTTTCCATAATATCAGATTCTTCTTTATCAGTTGTTTCCATAATATCAGATTCTTCTTTATCAGTTGTTTCCATAATATCAGATTCTTCTTTTAAGAAAGTACTTTCATATATAGTAAATATATTTAGAGTATGTATAATTTTTTCATAAGAAATTAGGAAATATTTGTGCTTAACACTAATTGTAATCTGATCTTCGTTTTTACCTTCGTAAATGAATAAATTAGTATTAAAAAAATCTCTTTTGATTTCACGAGCAACTTCCCACATAATATTTCTCGCTGTCTCTAAGTTATCAGAATAAAAAACTGGTCTATCACTAATCATAATTACATATTTTTTAGACTTTGTATTAAATGAATAACGGCTAGATGGTTCTGGTTCTGTATCAGACTCCGAATATGATTCGGAGTCTGATACAGAATGTTTATTATCATTATTAAGCGTAGAATTATCATCTAAGGAATCCTTATTCGTTTCTTCAGCGGTGGAGCTATCTTCCTTAATATTTTCTGAACATTTATTAATACTATCGGTCATTTTATATATACATATCTCTATTTTAAATAACATATTAAATTAAAAATATACTTAAAGTTTAGTAATTTCCCTATAAATGTCTTTTAACCGATTAAGTGATGTATCAGGAATAAGTAAAATTGTATCTTATTATGAACAATATAAAACTAAAAATTGGGATGAGTGGTTATCTTATGTTAATAACTTTAGTAAACCTGGTAAACAAGGTTTGGCTGGGATCTTTAAATTATCTCACCTTGATAGTAAAAAGAATAAATGTGTTTTTAAATTATCCCAATATATAAATCATTTAGTATTACACGAAAGTACTGTGATGTCTGGATTAAATGAAATATCATCCTATTGTCCACATTTTTGTAAATTTGTGGGGATAATCAAAACAAAAACAGACCCTCAAAATAGAAAAAAAGGAAATCCTTTTTTATTGGAAACTGAGTATCCAATCACACAGGAAGTATTATTATGTGAATATATAGAAAATAGTAATAAATTTTATTCATATATTAAATCATCAAATGATAAAATAAGGGAAGATATCTTATATTCAACTATTAAACAAGTTATTTTAGCATTAAGTATAGCACAACAAAAAAAGAAATTTACTCATTACGATTTGCATTCCTTTAATATTATGATGAAAAAATGTAATAAAGATCTTGTTTTTGTTTATGTTACTAGCGAAGGAAATCAATTTGCTGTTCCGACTTATGGACATTATCCTGTTATAATTGATTTTGGGTTTTCATATATTGAAAATTTAGACGATGGACCTTTATGGCCAAGTATGGGTCATACAAATGTAGGATTTACGAGTGATAGATTTGATTGGGTTGCTGATCCTAAATTATTTTTGGTTACAGTTTCCCACGAGATTAAAATGAAAAGAAATTCAAAAGAATCTCGTAAATTCAGACGTATAGTAAGAAATATTTTTCATCCTCTGACAATAGACTGGGAATCAGGCTGGGACGAGGGTATAGATTACGCTGCTAGTGATCATATTTTAGAACTAGTTTCAGAATATAATCCTTCTTCGATACTTTTTAAAGAATTTGAACACTATTGTATAGATATTTTATTATCATTAGTAATTTTACCGATTGAAGAACAAGATTATAAAAGTATTCATGTACATTACGAATTATTTATAAAAGAATTTTTGAAAATAGAAAACCAAATAACATCTCCATTCTATAACTTATATATATTAAAAGGTATCATCGATTCGATTAGATATATAATGGCAGCTTATCAGGATCCTAATACAAAAAATGAAGCTTTAAAAACCTTCAGAACAAGTGTACATAATAAAGTTAACGAAGTAGTCAATTTTGTTAAATTGACAGACATAAATTATGATATAATAGTGTCTTCAGCAATTGAATTTGCTAAACAATCAGAAGGAGTTCTCAATGATGTTATTTCAGTTAGAATGAGTAAAAAAGAAAAAGAATACAATAAAATGCCTTTAAAATCTTGTGAACAAATTTATGGTGCTCTAGAAGTAAATTTACCATCAAAATATGTATATAATGAAAATACTAACATAGTTATACTAGATTGTGTAAATGAAAAATGTGATACATTTAAAATACCAACTGAAGAAATATCTAATATAAATTCATTACATAATATCGCCAAAGGAACCTATATTTACGATTTATATCAAAATATTTAACTTAAATAAATATAACTATCTATTATCATGAAAAAATTTATAAACTTTTATACTAATTTACATCATTTAGAAAATATTTACTATACTAAGTACAAAGATACAAATCCTTATAAAGTAGTTATAAGTGCAGACGATATTCATATTTATAATAATTCTTGTATAGATAGTGCTGAGATTTGTAAATTCGATTCCATAAAAAAACTCTTCATAGGCGAATTATCAATAAATAATAATCAAAAAAAAATGTACAATGGAAATACAATACTGGTTGAAACTGAAGCACTAAATTACGTATATATAGGAAATATTATTTATGTGTTTAAAACAAATTCACCGATTGTATCTTATACTTCTGATATTAAAGACGATGGCGTCCCAATACCTTATGCTTTAGATAAAGCAGATAAAGTGTATATATTTGAGAATTCCACTATTAAAGATAAAGGAAAGTTAGATAAAATAAATATTATAAGTATTATACATAAAAACTTTTAATGCTTTTTTAAATTATATAAATAATCAATAAAGATATGTTCAACAACGAAGAACTTTTAGAATAGAAGAAATATTTAATTTTTGTTATAAAAACTCATTAGTATAATTAATCCTAGTAATTCATATATGTAGTTATAAAGATAATATAAATTCTTATATAATGCCTCCACTTGTTAGAAGTTATAAAACTAATTGTTTTGTTTGTAAAAATAGAACTTCCGTAGAGAAAAAAAATATAGAAAAAGTAATGTGTATATGTTGTCAACTACATTTACTAAGTAAAAGAAAACAAATACTTAAAATAATAGAATAAACATATTAAATTCTTACATTATTATGTAAGAATTTTAATTATTAAGAAAATTTATATATAGTATTTCAATAAAAATTACAAATAAAAGCATTATAACTTTGGAAAACATGAGGTAAATTTTTATTTAATTTACCTCGTCCTTTAACACCAATACAATTAGGTTTAATGTACTTTATTTTACAATTCACTTCAATATAGACAGTTTTATATAAATTATCTTCTTCATAAATACCTACGCACAAAAATACTACTGCTTTATCATCAAATTTTTTTAAAGAAGCTATCAAACCCGAAAAATAATATATTTCATTTTCTTTTTCGTAAAAATACGTATTAGGATAAAAATCAATTTCTTTCATGCCCCAATAACCAAATCTTCTAAGTTGTTCATCAATTGATAAATTATTGAATTTATTACGTCTATTTTCAGCATAAATAGATACATCTTTATTACTCATGACGAAATTTTGAACATCAACACCAGCTAACCTTGCTTCGTATAAATGAACCCATTTTCTGTAAGAACTATGACAATTTTTTAAAGTTGATTCCCAAAATTTATTGGTGTTGTAATATTTTTCATATGCAAGTTTATAAATAAGTTGAGCATATGAATATGCATGACTTTTACAGAAAGAATACTTCCTTAAACTCTCTATCGCATATTCAATATATTCCTTGTTTTCTTCGCTAATATTAAGTAAATAAGAATTATACAGTTCTTTAGTTGAATCATCCCATTTATTTTTATCTAAACACCTTCTAAATTTATCTGCTAAATCATTTGGAATATCAAAAATAACTGATAAAACATCAATACCATCATCGTCAAAAATTATATATTCTTCCATATCATCTACCATAAATTCTTCGTCATCATAATGTCTAGCTTCCCTTGCCGCTGGTCTAATAAGAGATAAACATATAGCTAAATCTTTAATATTTTTGGGTTGAACTTTTAAGCTTTTCTCATTAAAGGTGACTCTGCAAATGTAATTCCTATATTATTACCACTACAAAACACACTATACAGATTCTTATCGCAGGGTGTATAACTAAAATCAATATCTCTTCCACGAATATAAATCAACTGAGATATGGCTCTACTAGATAAAATATCAATCTTAAAATTTTTACATGCTGCTACATCTCTTTTATCATAAACAATTTGACTTATAGTTTTTGAACTACCAGAGTTCATTATTAATTCTTCAGGTATACCATCTTCAAAAAATACAATACCTCCGCAGTGTAACGAATAATGTCTAAAAGTACTATCAAGTTCTTGTTGAATAAGCAATACTTCTTCCTTTTTATCTGGATCTAAATTTTTAACATAATCTTTAATGGCTTCTTTAGGAATTTGTTTATGTATATTAATTCTTCTCAAAGCCTCGCGTAATGCTGATTTCTCATGCCACATCACGTGATTACTAATTCTAGCAACCTGATTAGGCCATGTAAGTTGTAATTTCAAAAAAACTTCATCACGAAGATTATGTGGAAAGTCTATATCAATATCAGGTAAGCTATTTCTATACTGATTAATAAATCTCTCAAATTTTATATCGTACTCTATCGGATCAACATTACTAATACCCAACAAATAACACACCAGGGAAGAACCACATGATCCACGTGTAACGTGTGGTATATGATTTGTCATTTCTAATATTTGTACAGCGCGAAGTAAGTTACCCATTAGTTTTTTTTCATGAATAATTTTAAGTTCTTCTACCAATCTTTGTTTATACTCAGGTATGTCGGGACACGCATAAATAAATTTATCTTCTAATTCTTTTATTGTATATTTATTAATAATTGGTTTAGATTTAGGCTCTGTTTTAATCATAGATAAATAATTAAGTATAAGTTTTTTATTATTAATCTTATTTTTAGTATATCTATATTCCCAAGGAAAATTATCTCTGCTATTAAGATAGAAGTTCATTCGGTCACAAATTTTTAGACAACTATTAGCTTTGAGATCAATTATAAGACCATAATTCTTTTTATTTAAAATATCTTTTCTAAGCACTCGTCCTAACGATTGAACAAATGTTTTAGGATTCCTATTTTCTACCTTATCTAAAAATATACAACAATCTAAATTTTTGATATCACTACCTTCTCTATGTTTAGCGGCACAAAATAAAATAGCTTTCTCATCTCTTGTTGAGAAATCTTCATATGAAGAAAAACCTAGATCATTTTCTTTACTAGTATCAATTGAAATTAAATAATCATTAAAATGTTTTTGCCATAATTGAGCTATTTTTTCGCATAAACTAATTATACCAGTCCAAACTATAATCTTTTTATAAGGCAATTTATCAATATCTTGTTTACAAATTTTAATTATCTCTACATCATTTAATATTCCTTCGTAATTAACCCATTTTATAACTGGAGGCACAATAATATTATCCAGAAAAGCATCATAAATACTATAGTTGTTCAATATATCATTAAAAGGCGACAACTCTACAGTAGGAGTAGCTGAAAATCCTATACAGCGAATAATTGAATTTTTTTCTAATATAAATTGATAAAAATCTTGTGTAGTTTTACGAATAAAACTATGACATTCATCATGAATTATCAAACCTAAATTAATGTTTAAATTCTCATATGCTTTTTTGGAAACCAAAAATGCTCTATTAATAATTATTAACAAAGGCTTTCCTGAATCAAGTTTATTTACCTGTTCAAACCATTTTTTAGGTTTTGTACTAGTATAATTTTTAATATTAAAAAGTTCACCAAGATTATCGTATCCTTTTTTAGATAATGTTTCACTGTTAAACTGATCTTTTAAAATACTTTTTTGTTCACATAACCATAATATTGCTTTACAAGGATAACTATTACTGAAATTGATAATTATCTCTAATGCTATATGAGATTTACCAGTTCCAGTAGCATGAGCATGTATACCTGATTTATAATCATTATTTTTTGATACAGAAATAGCCCTAATCTGGTTTGAAAATAAGCAAGAAGTCATTTAATATTAAATGATTTCTTTAATATTCATGTCAATTTTATTTACATATTTGTAGTATAGCTAACTCTTCTTCTAAACTCAATGATGATTTACCACCTTCCTCATACTTAGGATCTAAACGCTCCTCAATTTCATTATAAGCTTCCTTAATCAACTTTAAGAATAAATCGTAGGCAGGACGCATAAAATCTGCTGTTAAACCGCTATGTATACATTTACCAGAATGGAACACAAGAAACGTATTGTATCTATCAGCATCTAATTTGCTAGCTGCATCTTTAGGAGATAATAAATCAAGATATTCTTGGTACGTAGTCCAATTCTCCTTGAATCCATCTTCTGTAGCTACAATTTTCTTTATTTCCATTTTAGTGATATCTCCTTTTAGGGGAATCTTAATATTTACTCCTGTATATCCAAAAGATGTTTCAAGGAGGCAATGGAATTGTTCATGTTTACAAATAAATGTATTTAATTTCTCTCTATCTACTAAGAAACCTAGGGAAAAATCAATATTTCGCATTGAAGGAATAAAAAGTGTTTCAAGTCTATTTCCACTAGTATATTCAAATATTTTATTATTATTTTTCATGTGATTCCATATGTGTTTAACACATAATTCAGCATGCTCTAGATTTTTACACCCAGTCATTTGAAATGTTCCATTCCTACAAACCTTAAAATTAATTGGTTTATCTAAAATAATAACTACTGTAATTGAGTTCCTAAACCATTTCTTTTTCTTGGGTTTTGGTTTCTTATTCTTTAACTCAACTCCTCTTATTTGATTTTCAAATTTAACTGTTACTATTGACCCAGGTTCGATGTCTTTGTTATGATTAACTTGTTCACCTTTTTTCTTCCGTCCTCTTTTCTTTATTGTTACAACATAAGGAGTAATTGGGATGCTTTCAAATAAAAGATGAATGTTAATATTTAGATTAGTAGTAGCAGTATAAGTTTTAGTAGATACAGTAATATCATCAAAATTATTAAATTTAAGTTTGTTTTTTGGATTCATTTTTTTATATTTAAAGAAGCTCCTTCCTTTAAGTTCAAATTTATTTTTAGCTTCTAAATAAATTTGAAAAAACTTATAAACAAAAAGTCCTAAAATTTAAAATGGATCACAACCACGAACTCGAACTAGTATATTTAACCAAATATGAAAAAACTAGAGTTATAGGTCAACGAGCAACCCAAATATCTAAAGGAGCGCCACCATTAGTTGATATTACTGGTCTAGATGATGCAATATCCATATCTGAGAAAGAACTTTTAGAGAAAAAGATGCCTTTAAAAGTTAAACGATTTTATCCTAATGGTGAAACAAAAGAATTCAAAGTCTCAGAAATGGAAATTCTAGAATAAAAATTATTCATTTTATTTTAAAAAATAAAATAAAATGACTACAGCAATGTGTATTAAACAAAAAAATCTAGAAAAAATGGTGTAATGCAGAAAACAACATATATGTAGGTAGAGACTGGAGAATAGGAATTTTTGAATTAGATAAGAATTTAAAATAAAAAAATTAGAGTAGATACTAAAGTATTAAAAGCTAGTAAATGGAAAAACCCATTTTCAATAAAAAAAGTATGATTTAAAAACTTCATTAATACTTTATGTTTTAAATCTATGAAACAGATCTAATTTATAAATTAGATGAACTTAGAGGTAAAAATTTAGGATGTTGGTGTGATCATCAAACTAAAAATGGTGTCCCCCATTGTCATGCCCAAGTTTTAGCTGATTTAATAAATGCGTTCATCTTATCTAATATTGTATATATCTATATTGTTCCATAATTTCTAGAGCAGACATATTATTTTTTAATTTTGTTGAGGATATTCTTTTTATATTCATTTCTCTTGTATAATTTTTATTCATATCTATTAACCAAAATAACATTAAACAAATTGAATCAGTTACATCATGTTTACGAATTAGTTTAGAGTAAGAATCAATAGCTCTAGGATGCCATTTTACATTTTTTTCTGCTATTAATTGTGTTTTCTTCTTTCTTTCTTCATATGCATCTTCACCATGAATATTTGAAATACCTATACCAAACCAGCTATGCATCGAGCGAGGATGGACTAAGCGGCACTTATTTCTATATTTAAACATAATTATTTGCTCTACAACTACTAAACCTTGAGGTGGTTGTTTTTCTACTAATATATAATCACTTATTTCAAATAAAGTTTCATATTCAAGAAAAAAATGTTGTAACCAGTCAGCAAAATTTCTAGAGTCGTGGTTTACACAACAATCTTTTTCATAAAGATCATAATTATGTGTAAATTCAGTAATATCGACTATGTTAACCCATTCTATTTGTATAACATGGTATGCTTCATCTACGATAGCTAAGGATAAACCAAGATTTGTGATACCAACATCTATTGATACAATTGTGTATTTATGAGGCACTGGTTCTAACCCATATTCGTCCGTTTCAATTGATTTATGTAAGCTCATTGCCTCTAACTGTTGTGTTATTGGATGAATATAAATATCATTGGGATCGTCAATAAAATGTAGATCGCACATCTTTTATGTATGAATTTATATTTTTAAATATAAATTCTTTAATACATATGAAAACACTTCATTTTAGTTACACAAAGTAAACATAAATTTCCTAAATACATATCTTTTATAATCATATTTGGATTTACGACAGATTTACAAAATTGACATTGTATTTTTTGTTCTACAGCTGGCATTATATAATATAGTTATAAATATTTAATTAATTTTAACAACATTTACTTTTAATTAGTTTATTATTTATATTTATACTATCAAAGATATGGTCAATATTTTTTGGTTCTAAAATTCTAACAATTTGTTCTTCTAGATCTTCTATTCCTAATTTTGTCTTAGAACTAATAGGCTGTGCAATGTGAATCTCTCTTTCATAAAGGTCAGCTATTTCATAATAAAATTTAGGGTATTCTCCTATATATAGATCAGCTTTAGTAGGGACTATAATAAATATACAATTGTCTTCTACAAATTTTGACCACTCGTTAATATAATTTACAAGTGCTTGTTTATCTTTAATTTTATTTATATCTAAAAATACTAAAGATAAAACACAATTTCTAGTAAAGTTTTTAGTAAACGTCTTAAAAACTTCTTGTCCTGCTGTATCCCATATAAGAAGTTTCATTTTACTGAATTTTCCCGGGATGTCATATATTTTCGTAAAAAATTCACAACCTATAGTAGCATTAACTTTGTCTGAATAACTATTATTAACTATTCTTAATGCAAAAGATGTTTTACCAACATTATGATCTCCTAGTAAAACTATTTTATAATTATTCAAATCATTCATTTATTTATAAACTTATTTTTGTAGTTATAATAAATGATTAATATAAATATAAATATAAATAGGGTAAAAAAGTTTTTCTTAGCTGCTGGTTTATTAGCTGTATTTATCTTATCTATAATATTAATAACTACTTCGATTGAAAGTAAAGATAATTTTACACTCTTATTAGACGAAGAAATAATAGATATACAAGAAAAATTAAATTGTCATGAAGAACGTCAACCTATTTTTAAACAAGATGATCTAAGTTGTTTAAATATTAAACAACCTAGTTTTCATGAAATTCATAGAAAACAGTTAGTTAACTATTTAGCCGCAGTCTATCCTTTAGCAACTGAAAAATTTTCATCCATGGGAACTTCTCAACTTAATGATTTTTACAACTCACTTTGGTTTTACTATAACTGTGACTTTTCAGGAAACATTGACAATTATTGTTGGACTAAAATTTGCGACACTAGTCTTCCTTATGCACCGTCTGGATTAATTTATAATTTAGATACTTGGTGGTATGACTCAAAACCATTAATTATAAGTACCGAAGAAACCGATGTTTCAAAAACTGGTGGTAGTATACCTGGGCAAACATTTATTAAATCCAAAATGGGACCAGCCCCTGTTTGGCAATATGCAAGAGCTATATTTAGAAATATTTATACTCCTATGGTGGATAAAGATAATAAAGTACCTACAGTACTTAAAGGTTGTATTGAACAAATTGACCCTCCATTCAAATACCCCCATAAATGGTGGTTAGGGGTGCCATCACATGGATATATAGAAATTAATGCAGCTAGTGAACCTGGTTTAGGGATGAGTTGCTGTCCTACTTGGTATGACGGATGGGTAGGCTCTGGTATCTTTTTAGATGTTGGTAATACAATTATAGCAAGAAATAAAAGTAATGCTGTTTTTGTTTTAGCACAACAAATGTTGCTTCAAGGATTTCAATTTAAATTATTAGAATGGTTTAATGCTGGTAATGCTTTAGAAGTTCTAAAGAATATTTATAATTGTCAAATTGAATCTCCTAAGTTTGATATAGCTGGTGTTACTAAACAATTTAATATATGTAAACCAGGAAGAAGTGGTGCTAATTCTGGTAGACTTCCAGAAGCTGGGCAACCATGGGGAGATTTAGTTAAATCAGATAAAATGGAAAATTGGTGTGATAAAAATTTCGATGAAGAGTGTTTATACGATTTGATGTATGGCGGAACATATAATGCCGATAGAGTTAATACTGATACAATGTGGGATGAACCAATTTTTGTTATGGCTTCGTTCTTAAACTATGATACTGTACAAATGACAATGTCTGCTAATTCTAATGGATTTTGGCAATATGAAATATTAGAACTAAGGTATGTAAAACATATAGATGGAGTTAGAGAAAGAGATTATTCCCAATTTATTAAATCTGATAGCGAAGACGCATCAGCTTTTGATTTATATTTTAAAAGTAAATTTTTAGAGAAATATATGAACTTAATTCCTTCTTTCTTGTCATTACGAGATCCATTTGATCTAGATAGATGGAGAATGTGTGATTTTAATCATTGGGATGAAGCATCTAATATTTCTCCTTCGTGGGAGAAAAATAAAACAATAAATACCATTTGTAAAAATAATTTATCAAAAATGTATTCAGATACGGCTTTAACAGACTGTGTACCAACTTGCTCTAATGACACTAAATGTTAATTTTATAATGATAAATTTTATATAGAAAAAATAAAATTAAAAATATTCTAATCCTTATTTCAAAAATATTAGAAAATGGAAGCAATTCAAAATCTTAATATTACAATTTCTGGATTGATTGGAGCTGGAAAAACTACTCTAGCCAACAGTTTATCTGAACTGTTATCTTGGAGTATTATTGGTGAATCTGTAGAGGATAATCCCTACTTGGATTTATTTTATGAAGATATGGAAAAATATGCATTTTCTATGCAAATATACTTTTTAAATCATCGTTTTGGACAAGAACAAAAAAATATTTGGAATAAAAATAATACTATTCAAGATAGATCAATGTGGGAAGATATTATATTTGCTAATATGCTTTATAAAACAGGAAAAATATCAGAAATTGATTACAATACATACAAGCAACTATATAGTAATATGATTAACTTTATTAAAAAACCTTCTCTTATTGTGTATTTAGACGTTGAACCAGAAATTGCATTAGAAAGAATTAAACTCAGAAACAGATCATGCGAAAACAATATAACTTTAGATTATCTTAAAGATCTAAGAGATAATTACGAAGAGTGGTTAAATACTATTAGCAAAACTACACGTGTTATAAGAATTGATTGGAATAAATTTATAAATACTGAGAATGTTATTGATATGATTTTTTAATAAATTAAAAAATAGTAATTTGTATTCATAATAATGAATACAAATCAAACGATTGATCTTCATATTCTGATTAAAAATACAGAGTTAGATACAAAAAAGATAGTTGAGCAGTATTTTTGGAATGAAAACTTAACATTCTTCTATTCTGACAGTATATATTTTGCTTATCATTATGATATACAAAAAAATGATTATAAAGAGATTATAGAATTTCTAGATGAGCTAAGATTATTATTAAGATATAAAACAGAAGAATTAAATGAAGATAATACAATTTACAGAATACATATTAACAAAAGAAATATAAAAATAATTACTTCCCGAGCTACAAAAAGAATATCTATATAACTGACTTTTGTTTTAAGAATCAATAGGATTATAGTAAGGCAAATTTTCAAGATGAAGTTTACTAATTATTTCTTTATAAAAATTTGTATTACATTTTATTTTATAATATTTGGTATTTATCATATTAATCTTGAGAATTTTTCCCGTAAATTCAATACTGTAAATTTGTTCAGTATTTATATAATAATTTTGAGATATATTGATAAACATTTTTTTATTTTATTATATTTTTTTAAGATAAATGAAAATAACATTATTTAGTATGGGAGAACACTGCCCTCACTGTGTACAAGCGGAAAAATTATTGGCTAAAGAAATATCAGAAAAAATAGTTAAAGTAGTAGACGCCGTTGAAGCTCAAGGTAAATCTAAAGGATTTCCTTACTTCGAGTATAATTCTAAATCTCATACAGGTTGTCCTAAAAGTAAAGAACAATTATTCCAAAAGTTAGGTTATAATCCAGAACTTAGAGAACCATTCACAACTTCTGATTCTAAAAAAACATTATGGAAGATAATAGGTATTATAATTTTTATTGGAATATGTATTACACTCATGTTAATTTGCTTTTATTATTTTAGAAAAAAACCAACTAATTATTTAAAAAATAGTGATTTAAATATAGCAACTAATTTTATGACATCATATGGAAAAAAAATCTACCAGATCAAATAGATTACGTAAAATAGAAAATATATACAATAAGTATAAAAATTTATTTGATGAAAAACCTAAAGAAAATCATCAAAACAAAAGTATTAAAACGAAAAAACCTTTAAATAGTTACCAGAAATTTGTGAAGTCTGAAAGTAAGAAAGAGAAATATAAAAATATGAATGTTGAAGATAGATTCTCCACAATAGGAAAAATCTGGAATAATAAAAAAAAATAATTTTAAAACAACCAAAGTATGTTTTAAAATTTAATTTAATTAATAACTTATTGACGGTTATTAGCTTGATTCATAGCTTGCATGTATCCTTTGACACCACAGTTGGTTCTAATTGGAGCAGCACTGTTGTTAAATTTAGGAACGTTATTAGATATTTCTGCAACCATAGCTGATCTTCCAAGAGCTTCTTGATGTTGCATATTATTACCTTCTGTACCTCCACCCATTCCACCTTGTTGGAGTCCTTGAGAGTTTAATGTAATGTATTCATAGTATTGTGGACGAGAAACATTGTTTTCAACGACAACACGATCTTCTGCGCTATTACATCCTGCGCGTTTTGTGTAAAAAGAGTCTTTACATACTGTGCGTCCAGTTAAATCAACACCTTGCCACATTGGACAAACCATATTATTCATATTTAAAAACCTATCAGATTCTATTCTGTTAGCTTCTTCTGGGTTAACTTTACAAGTACGGATTGATGATTCTAGGGAAATACTTCCTGCTGACATTTTATATTTATTAATTAACAAGAGGAAAAAATATTTTTTTATATTCTTTTTAAAAAGTTTATTGAGTTAAAGATTGTAATATATAACTAAAAATGGAAAATGGTATTAATGATTATAGTGACCCCACTAATTTAGAGGAAATCAAAACTCATTTAACTACCCTAGCTACATTAGGAGAAGTCAAAGAATACGTTGAAGAAATTCTTCCTGGATGGTTTGTTGGTTTACTAAAGAGTTACTCGGATGATTATCTTCATTTAAATAATAATTGGCAAAATATATGTGATAAGATAGGTTGTAAAAAAACAGAAATTATTTTAGTGAAAGATCTTTCACACGAACCAAATTATTCCTTAATATCTTTATTAGCAGAAATATTTACAAGAGCGGGATTTTCAGTTCGGAGAACACGAGAGTACTTCCCCTGTGGAATTTGTGGTAAAGCACTACCAAATTTATTCCTCTGGAATACAATGAAAGAAACCAATTTTAATATACCAAAAGTTTGGTCAGAAAAATGTATGTCTTGTAAATAAATTATTTTACTAATCGATCTCTATCTCCTGTAAAATCTTTTCTAACAGCTAAGACAATAGGATCAGTGTCTAGTTCAGCTGTATGATCTACCTTAAATCTTCCGGCCCTACGAGTATAATGGTAAGGACCTATAGAATTAACTACTTGGTGATCCTCTAAATTATTAACAAAGTGGGGTTCATTACAGATAGCATCTTTATCATCCTGAGTTGCATAATCAAATACACACAAGTCAGGATTATTAGGATATTCTGAAAAAAACTTAGGACATGTTTCGTTTACTACTTCTCCAGGGTTATTCTGACATACTACCATAAAGTTATTGACAGTATCTGCCACATTTTGTAAAGCCCTAGTTAATAACTCAATATTTTGACTAATTTGCATCAAAGATTGATTAATTTGAGAAATTTCATTTCTTACTGATTCAGTATTCATTTTATAAAGATTTGATAATTTTTTCTATTTATCAAATCTTTATAAAATTAATATTTTAATATTCAAACATACACGATACATTTTCTATTTTTTCTATTTTAAAAGATTTAATTAATTCATCAAACTTGGTCAATTTATTTTTCTTAGTAAGATTTACCAAATATTTAATGTATATATCAGGTTCTAAACAATAAATACATTGTTTTTCCATTACCATTACAGCATCATAACCAATTAAGTAGATAATTCTATATTCTTCAAGAGCCTTTTTATATTTAATATATTGAGTGTCATTTAAATCTTTTAGACCAAGCTTACACTCAAATATTATTTTTTCATCGATTACAATCATATCAAAAATACAATTTTCATACTTAAATTGTGATCCTAGTCTTTCTCCGTACTTTTCTTTAAGAATAATGTCTGACCACCACTCTTCTTGTGCTTCAGACCTAGCTTTTGCTATTTTAAACGATTTTGCTCCCTTGTAATCAATCCCCCCTTGTTTCTTGATATCCTCAATTATATATGGTATATTGTTTAGTTCATACGCTTGTAAAAAGTCCTTAAAATCTTCTCTAGAAATTTTATAGTCTTCTTCAAATTTTTTTAACCAATTTACCGGGGCCTTTATATCATATGGATTTTCTTCCTCATTTTCCATTCTTATTAGTATACGATTGATAATGTCATTTATTATAAATAAATAATATTCATAACAACATTTATCACAATCAGATAATAATATATCTAGTTCAGACAAAGGAGTTAAATTAAAATATTTATAATTGTCTAAAAAATTAGCAGAATCATTATTTTCAGATGGTAGGAAATAAGTTTGAGGTTTATAATTATAAACACGATTATACAAGTATTCATAGTTTTCTTTGAACCATTCTTGATTTAGTAACCAATTACAATAAGCTCTATCTCTAAGAACTACAGAAAGATTTTTATTTTTATATTTACCAAAAGTTATAAGTTCATTAGTTAACATTTTAACAAAGTAAAATAATAGCTTTAAAAAACAAATTGATAATTTAATAAATAATTAATAAAATTTTTATAATAGTATGATAAAAATTTACGCTACAGATATCGCTAGTATTCTAGGATTTAACCCTAATGAAACAGCGTGGATGCTATTAGAAAAAAAGATCGAAAATAAATATAAATTTGTAGGAAATAAATATACAGAGCATGGTAATAAATACGAAAACTCTGCATTACTTAAATTTCAAAAAGAAAATGGAATAACTGTAACTAAAAATAATGAAGTATTGAAATACCATAAGTATGATTGGCTAACTGGTATTGTAGACGGAATAACTGAAAACGATAACAAAATTATAGAAATCAAGTGTCCTTACAGGAAAAAAAGAGATTTAGTTGACATATTTTCAGTTCCCATGCATTATTGGATTCAATGCCAAGTTTATATGAACTTACTAAATATCAATACCACGGTTTACATAGAATATTATGTTAAACCTGGATCACCTACAAATGGAGAATCGGGCTCTATTAGTACTATAGATATACAAAGAGATGTAAAATGGTGGAATGAAAATGAGCAAAAAATAATTAATTTTTATAATGAGTTAAAAAAATGGTCCGAAATTGGAAGCCTTAAAACCCATCCAATTAGAATGTTAGAAAATCAATGGAGCCAAAATTTTAATAGTGATTGTTAATGATATAAAATCATTAACAATCATAAACTTATAATCTAAAAAAATAAATGCTCTTAACAAAAAATGTGTGGTATATTGGCAATAATTAAAACTTTACAAACGCAAACATCTACAAATCTAGTTGATGTACTAGATTCAGGTATTCCTCTAGAAAATAGAGGACCCGATAATAGAATAGTAAAAATTGGTGAAAATTATATGTTTGTATTCTATCGGCTAAGTATCATGGATACTTCAAATCTAGCTAATCAACCATTCTGTATTAATAATTGTGTTCTAGTTTGCAATGGCGAAATTTATAATTATAAAGAGCTTACTAAAGAATATGACCTGTGTTGTCAATCAACATCAGATTGTGAAGTAATTTTAAGACTTTACTTAAAATTAGGTAATTTTAATGAAACGATTGATAAACTTGATGGCGTATTTGCAATAGTTCTATTTGATCAAACAAAAAATAAACTTTGTATAGCTAGAGATAGAATTGGTGTAAGACCTCTATTTATATCAAAAAGTAAAAATAACGAATTAATTACTTCTTCCTTAGTTAAAAGCTTACTACCTCTATCTGATCCTAAAACAATACAATATATTCAACCAAACACTACTTATATATATGACCTTGATTATTCTGTACCTAATTTAGAAATCAATAGTATAACAAATCCTATCTTAGATTTATCAATGAAAAACTGTAATACTGAATTAGCAATCAATAAAGTCAAAGATATATTATTTAATGCTGTTAAGAAAAGAATAGTCTGTGATCGTCCTATATCATGTTTATTATCGGGAGGTTTAGATAGTAGTTTGATAGCAGCCTTACTTTGTAAGATTTTAGGACATGAGAATGTTAGAACTTATTCAATTGGTATGGAAGGTAGTACAGACCTATTTTATTCTCAGAAAGTAGCTGATTTTCTTCAAACTAATCATACCGTAGTTAATTTTACCGAAAAAGAAGGTTTAAATATAATACCTAATATTATTAAAACTATTGAAAGTTATGATATTACTACTATTAGGGCTAGTGTTCCTATGTGGCTAGTTAGTAATTACATATCTACTCATTCAGATGATAAAGTAGTATTTTCCGGTGAAGGAGCGGATGAGTTATTTTGTGGATATTTATATTTTCATAATGCACCTTCTAATCTTATTCTAGAGAAGGAAAGTAAAAGATTAGTTAAAGAACTTCACAAATATGATGTTTTAAGATCGGACCGTACTGTTTCTGATTGTGGATTAGAATTTAGGGAGCCATTCTTAGACAGTGTGCTAACAGAATTTGCATTAAATTTACCAGGTGAGGTCAAAAAACCTCAACATGGGTATGAGAAATACATTTTAAGAAAAGCATTTGAAGATTTATTACCTCAGGAAGTTATTTGGAGAAGGAAGGAAGGCTTTAGTGATGGAAACTCTAGTCTCGATAGAGCATGGAAAGATGTGATAGCCGAGTATGTAGAACCAATTATAGATACTTATGATGACAAAAAATTTATGAGTAAAGAACAAGCTTATTATAAAATGATTTTTGATAGAGAATTTCCTGATTACGATTTAAATTTACCACCTTGGATGCCTAAATGGAGTGGTGACTTAACTGATCCTTCTGGTAGGTTAATAGATGCATTTGATGAATTTTTGTAATTTATAAAATAAAATTGATTAATTTATAAAATATTTCTTTTACTTTATAAATGCCTTATGAAAACAAACAAAGTGAATTTGGAAAATCTTTAGTTCAATCGAATTCCTTATTTGGTAAACAACAAAATTCATCATTATTTGGAGGTCAAACTACCCAACCTACTAGTACGTTATTTGGAAGTCAACCTAACCAACCCACTAGTACGGTATTTGGTGGTCAAACTACCCAACCTACTAGTACGTTATTTGGTGGTCAAACTACCCAACCTACTAGTACGGTATTTGGTGGTCAAACTACCCAACCTACTAGTACGGTATTTGGAAGTCAACCTAACCAACCCACTAGTACGGTATTTGGTGGTCAAACTACCCAACCTACTAGTACGTTATTTAGTGCTCAAACTACCCAACCTAGTAATTCATTATTTGGTGTTCAACAACCATCTACAAATTCAGCATTAGTTAATCAAACAAACCCTTCTTTTTTATCAAATGAACAAGGAATAAATACCACAGCACCCAAATTTGGCGCCGATCATTGTATTATACAAACTATTTTAGAATTATCAAAGAAAATAGATACTTTAACTGAGCAAGTTAAAAACTTATCTCTTCCTCCTCCCCCTTCAACTTCTAATGAAAAAGTTATATATATTGCTTGTAATCTACATGAACACATATTATATGAAACAAATCCAGAAAAAATAACTGGTATACTAAATACTAAACACTCTACACCAATAAACAAGTTTAGTTACACAAACGGTTTTAAATGTGATATGTGTAGTCTAGATTTTAAACCGAATAATCATATGTATCATTGTGAAACTTGCGAACAAGCAAATAAATTATTTGATATATGTGAAAGTTGTATTAGGAAATCTTTAAAATCATAATTAATTTTATCTAATATTTTTGCTTAATTACATTTAAAAATGTAATTAAACTCCACTAATTTATACGCTATTTAATTCTGTACTTATCTCATTTTGATTACAACAATAAAAACAACAACAAAAGTAATTAATTCCCGACGCTACTAAATCACAACCTTTATATAAAGTTGCTATAAATCCATATACAATACCAGTGAAAGGAACTACTAAATGTATTGTCTCTGATTTGATACATTCAAATTTGTTGTCCTTACATTGACTTATATTTTCATTACCCTTATTATAGTATTTTACAGAAAACCAAGATATTAAATAAATTGTTGTAACTATAAAAACATAAGTTAAAGACACATCTGACTTTGATAATAAACTTCTATCTCTATTAAAGAGATTAATTTTTCTTGCTAAAGTTATAAACATATTTTTAAATAATTTATTATAAGAAATTATTTAAAAATAATTTCTCAATCTAAAATAATCTACTTATCTTCTTAACATGTATAAATCTGTTACCTATAATTCAAGAGAAAATACTTATATTTTTAATTGCCCACACTGTGACGCTTTAATTGAAGTATGCCAAAATCAAACTAATTGTTTAATATTTAGACATGGTTCTCTTAAAGAAAATAATACCCAAATTGATCCTCACTTAGGAAAGGAAGAATGTGATAGACTTTTCAATGAAAATTTAATATATGGTTGTGGTAAGCCATTTAAATTAGTTAGAAATGGTACTAATGAAATAGATAAGGTAGTAGTATGTGATTATATTTAATCATTCAACACTATTTTCTATTCTTTCTATTTCTTTATTAAGTTCGTCTAGTTTATAATCAATTAAAGTAGTATCAGCTCTACTCTTAGCTAATTTTCTTCGTTCTTTAGTCCATAAATCAAAAGTTTCATAAACGCTGTCAAGCTTTTTTCTTGATAGTTGTCGAATAAATAATTTAACTCTAAGTTTTGTTTTAGTATCTAAATCCATTTAATATATAAATATAATTATATTAAAATTAAATTTGAAAATTTAATTTATTTAGATTTTTTATATATAAAAATGCCCACCAAAATCTTTACTATCAAAGAGCTACGTCAAGAAGCTTCTAAAAGACCAATTACAGTATGGACTGGTAATACAGAAGGAGGATTTGCTAATTTTCCACTAGTTTGTATAGAGGCTAGACTAAAAGTAGATAAATTAAATATTATTTACGGATACCATAAATGGACTGCTGTTTTTGGAGGAGATCCTGTAACGGAAAAAGATGATCTGGGAAAATTAATGAAATACGTTCAAGATGAACTAGATGTTATAGTAATAGCTATACAAGCCAAAAAAATATTAGATTGGGGTGGTTTTGTAGAACAAGGATGGGATAATTTAAAATTCGCTTATTTATATGATACAGATCATCATCTAGATAATAATAACGTTTGTTGGTCAGGAAGGATTAGATCCCCTGAAGGTACTCCCACTGACAAAATAGGTGGACAAGCTAGAATTCTATTTTCACCTTTAATTTTTGATCATATTGTTACATGGTTTTGTTTTGGAGGAGGAGCAATAGCTGCAAGTGATGCAGAAGATGCTTATTCATTGGGAATAGAGGTTTATTATATTCCTTGTAAGAAATCTTGTAATTTGCTAGAAGGTGGAGAATTTGGATATGTACATGCCCTTAATGAAAAACTTAAATTCAAGTATGATATATTAGATTCTAGTAATACTTCATGGAAAAAATATTCATTAGTAGCTTTAGGTTTTGGAATAACAGTATATGGTCTGAAAAAACTATTTAAGTAATATTAGACTTCTTTTATTAAAAAATAAAAGAAGTCAAAGATAGTCTATTTATTAATTTATATATATTTTTATTTATAATAAATGGGAGACTTTCAAGATTATACATTTATCAATGATTTTAATTCAAATATATCTATTGAAGAAGAAATTTATTATCTAGTTTCAAAGATTCTAATTATAGAAAAAAAATGTAAAATTAATAATAATATCATTCTTAATTTACTTAATGAATCAAAGCTTGAACAATCTGAACAACAAACTCCTACCACTGAACATAAGATAGTCTTATACAAAAGTATATTATCTGACATTGTACAATCAAATTATATAGATACATACCAGATTAATAATGATATAGATGATAAAAACGATAATGATACTGAAAATTCTGATAGAAATTTATTTTTATATAAAATATATAAAAACTTAGCTAGATATTTACATCCTGATAAACAAGTTAATCAAAATAATCATTTTCTAGATGTAAAAAAGGCATATGAGCAAGAAAATATATCGAAACTGATTTATATTTCTGTTATAAACAAAATTAATTTAAATTTATCTGACAGCGAATATGATATATTAAAATCAGAAATAAATGGTTTAGATAACTATATTTTAAAACTTAGAAATAGTGTTTTTCATAATTGGGAAACAATGTCCAAAAAACAAAAAGAAGAAATAATTAATAAATACAAAGACATTAATAATATTATGTAAATAATTTTATTTATATTTAAAAATTAAAGATAAGATACGCCATACCGTACTATATTACGTTTATTTAACGATTCTGATGAACTTCCTTTTCAAATCGACAATGGTGTAAATACTACTAATACTGATCTTAGCACTGCAAAAACATACTTTAATTTTAACAAATATTTATTATCTCCTGATTTTCATAACTCAGCAGGTACCCAGCTATCTTTTCTTGATGGTTTTAATGTCGCTAATAATGATGTAAAGCTATATATTGATTCTTTAAAATTATCGGGTAATTCACTATTAGTTGTTAATCCAAACCTTAGTGCTTCCCAAGAAGCATTATTTAACAAATATTTTACTAGTATCACCTCTGCGTTAACCTACGTTTCTGATAATTCATTAACAGATATATCTATTCTTTTATTCCCAGGAACCTACAATGAATCAATATCGATTGGTAACTATACAGTCTGTATATTTGGTATGGGAAATAAAGACGATATTATTATTTCGAATATACTAAGTTCTGATATTATAACTACCAATTATACTAATTCTAATACTTATAACTTAAATATTACTGGTGTTACTTTCCAAACATGTAAATATGCAATAACTTCTACAAATATAAAGAATATTAACATCGATAATTGTGTCTTTAAAAATTGTGGTTGGAACTCTACTGAACCTTCAAATGAGAATCAAACTGGATATGAAAATTTACAAGCATCAAACAACACTTCGGCAGGTGGTTGTTTAAATATTACTAATGCTTCTGAAATAATTATCAAAAATTGTGAATTTTCAAATAGTAATAAGGGAATAAATTTAATTGATGTATCATCTGGATTTATTTCTAATTCTTTATTTGAACACAATCTTGATTTGTCTCTTCGCTTAAATTCCTCAACTGGTGATGGCTCAACTGGTTGTGAAAATATTGTTGTATCTGGTTGTAAATTTGATCAAAATAGATCTGGTTCAGTAAAAATCACAGGAGGTATTGGAAATAATATTGTTGAATGTTCAATAAATAAATCATACGGTCCTGTTGTTTTTATTGAACATACTGGAGATATTAATGTTTCAGGATGTACATTCTACAAAAATAACTTAAAATCCTATATAGGTACAGGACCTGCTAGTAATTTAGGTACTTTTATGATCAAAGGAAGTACAAACATTAACTCTGATTCAAACTATTTTTTAAATGCTTCTGGAAATTCCTTTTCTTGTGGTGGACAAGGAACAGAGGCAACTGCGTATGCTATTTATGCAGCAGACACAGATGGAAGAGAAGTAAATGTATCAGGATCTGGTTTTGTTTGTTTTCCTAGAACAACTGGTAGGGTAAATGATAATTCCCTGGTAACTGACGAAGCACTTAACTATTTAAGTTCACTTTACACAACTCATAAAAAATCCCATTTTAAATATCATTATTTTTATAAATGATATTTTTATCTATTTTAACAATTTTACTATAAATATTTGTTGAGCCTGTTCTAAACTTATATCTTCATAACTATGAGTGTGCCATTGAAATAATTCATACTTATTTACTGAATAATGATTATACTTAATATATAAGCTTTTAGTTTTAAGATAATCATTAATTTTATCAATTCTGTTTTCAGCTATTATTAAGTCTTCATTATCAAATAAACTGTATTCTCTGTTTTTATAATTTAGTTTCAACTGAAAATCATTTAATCTTAAATTTAGTTCTTCTACACTATTTGTAGCTAATATAAGTTCATTAATATATAAATTATATAATCCATTTGTATTATTCTCTAGTAAAAATGATTCATTATTTAAATCATTAAATATATCAGAAGAATCATAACCAGTAATATTTGCTAACTCATTTATACAAAACAATAATTTGGTTGGATCAAACTTTAATATTAAAGCTAGATTTATTAATACTTTTAAATCTTCACCTTGTAAAAAGAAAAATGGGCATTTAATACCTTTAGCAATTCTTTCAGTGATTCTAGATTTACTAATTTGTAAACTAGCTTCTTCACCTCTCAACAAATAGTAATAAAACTCTTCTTTTCTATTAACTATCTGAGATTCATAAAATTTAAATAATTCTTCTCTTATTTTTCCTATGATTTCTTGTACATCTTTATCCATTTGTTTAATAGTTTGCTCCCTGAAATCGTGATTGTATTGTGCATAACCATGTTCTGCTGCAAAATCATTAAGATTTTTTCTCAAATTTCTAAATTCTTCATTAGACATTATTTTTTCATCAAAATTATATCTTTCGATCTTATCTAATAAATCCAGACGTGTACCAACAGTAGTTAGATACCCAGCTTTATCCCCAAAAGAATCTCTATACACATCCACTAACTCTGGAGGCAAGTATCTTTTTAAACTTTTAAATTTATAAGATATGTTATTTAAATAATAATATGTTAGAGAAATTAAATCTCCGCGCGTTTGATTTAGAGATAGATCTACTAGCATATAATCTTTTCTAAGATTTAACTTGTCCAATCCTGCCTCATTATTATATTCATATATAAACTTTACTACTATTTTTGATTTAGTAGTAGTTAATAAATGTTCTAAATCGTATCTATGTCCATGTAAATCTTTATAACCTTTCTGTACATCCTCATTTAACCAAGTTATAGAAGTATATTTTCGCATAGTATCGTCAATTTCTACTAAATCTTTCAACGATAAACTTTCTTTATTCATTTTTAAAGAAATCTCGCGATGGACTTCTTCCGGAACTAGTTCTTGAATTTTAGCTAACCAATTATCTACTCCGTGAATGTCAAACTCACAATTTCCAAATTCATTAATCATCCAAGGTGGTTCATATCCCGAAATAGTTCCTAAATAAAATCTAATAAAAGAAAAGGGCATTCTTGGATCTTTAATAGATGGATCTGTTTTTTGAATAATTTCTTTAAGACGAATAATAATACCTGCGCTTTTAAAATTAGGAGTTTGATTTACATCGATATCTGACATAATTTTACCAAAAGATTTCGTTGCAAAACTACCTACAAAATTAAATAAAGGTGGAATCTTTTTAGTTCCTTTATAACCAGGGTCCATAAAATTGGCATGATTTTCTAACTGTTTATTCATTACACTTTCTATACTTTGTCCTGTTTGATAACTTATTCTTTTTACATTATCGAAAAATTTATTCTTTATTTGTTGGTAATTTTTAGCATAAAATACTATTTGATAAAAATCATTAAAAAATTTTTCAACAAATTCTGTGGTTTTAATAATCATTTTATTACTGTTAGAAAACTATTATTTTAAAAATCATTTATAATTAAAATTCATACAAAATAAATGATATCAGAATTATCTAATAAGGATATTATTGAAAAAAATGACAAAATTAGCCTTCGCACTCCTTTACTTTGTATATTTAATAAAAAAATAAATGGGTATATACATAATTACATAAAGGAGCCGTGTGATTGCTTTTCAAGGCAGCAAGAACTCTCGCTAAAAAAAAGATTAAGAAAATTATTGTTAACTAATTTTCATGGAAGAACTGATTTAGAAGAAAAAGTGATGATGAAAAGAAGAAAAATTTTCCTCTAAATATTATAAATGTCATTGCTAAAACTTCTTGATTTGGATGTTGCAAATAATATCTATTTGCAATGCTCTTATATAGCTATATAATTTGAGATTAGTTAGTAAATTTCACTGATATACAGTGAAAAATAATAAATCATTTCAATATAAAATTAAACAATGTAAAAACTATTTTAATTATAACAAGAAAATACATCTTGAAATCATCAGCTATTTAGAAAGCTTATTTAAGTTTAAAGACCAAGTTGTAGATTTACCAATATTCACTTTATACTATAATAAAGATAAATCCTACCTATCTTCATCTATCAACTATTTTTTATATATTTATTACAGAGAATTTAACAGTAATATTTTAAATAAAACTTTCTTATGCCCTAAATGTAAAAAATTTAATTTCTTAGAAAATATTGATGATATATTTTGTTGCAAGGTTTGTGACTGTAAAGAAGAATATAACGAAGAAAGTTTAAAGAACAACCAATTTTATCGAACTTTCAACAAGAACTTTTTATAGAATATAATATAGTTGATAATTTAAACATATTTTATAGTTAATTATCTAATATTTGACATTTTTTTCTTAAACAATCTAAAGCTGATATATATTTTGGATCTTTTCTAAAATCTTCATACGCATTAATATTAGTAGCAGCACAGTTTACTTTTAGATTATCACAACCAATATTATCTACAGCACTGCTAAAAGCCCATTGACAAACACACCAATCCTTTTTATCACACATTTGCTCACTATCGTGACATTGAGATTTCTTTGAACACCAATTTGGTTGACCTGTAGTAGTACAGAAATTGGGATTCGTATCTATATCTAAACAAACATGATGAGAACCTTTATCATTATCTAAATATTCACATTTTCCATTTCTAGTAAACCCAGTTAAAGCAGTATTATTAGAGCTACAGCTTTGTAGTGGTTGTTTATTTACGTTCATTTTATTATTTATTAGAAATAATAAAATTAACAACAATTATAATCCTATCTATCATAAATTGGTTTTTTTAACTATTTTGGTGTACAAGGGTCGCTACAATCTTTATTAGTAAATTGTTTATCTTTTGATCCGGGTACATGATTTTTGTCAATTTCAAAACATTTAGTAGACTGTTCTACTGGCACATAAAATGTACATTTTCCTGTTGCTCCACCAGATGCTGGTGGTTTAGGAGCTGGTGGTTTAGGAGCTGGTGGTTTATTACCTCCAGATGCTGGTTGGCCTCCATCTCCTGTTGGTATAGTAGTAACATAAGAAGATATAAGATTATCCAAATCCTCAGAAATAGATGCTAAATTTTTATTATAAGAAGATACATCTTCATCACATTCATTTTTATCAGGGTTATATGTTGCACCACCGGTACAATATTCATTACATGGTTTTAAACTATGAAGTAGTGATGATTTATATTGTAGAGCTTTAACTTTAGTTGTTAAATCAGTCTTGTCGCTTTCTGAAAGTGTAGCTTTATTAATATTTACCACTATTTGAGTAATAGCGGTATTTATTGTATCCAAAGTTTGTTTATTCTTAGCTGAAGAAGCTGTTTTCAAACAATTTTTTGATGCTGTTATATTACTTGTATCCGAAAGAATTGCAATTGAAGCTTGTACAGTAGCTATATCATGCTGAATAGATTCTTTAGTTGATTTTTTATCACCAGCAGAAGAAGCATGATGAGTAAAAAATATTACAAGCAATACTACTACTACTATTAAAGCGAGTACTCCGAAAAAGACTGCTTTTTCCATAGGGGTTAAGTTAAACATTTATTATTCAATAAGAAATAAATTTGAAATATAAAAATTATATTATTATTAAATAATAATGTCGAAAAAATTACTCAAAACTGAAATCACTAGATTTGATATAAATAACCCATTTAATGATAGGAAAACAAAAGTTACTGTTTCAGTTAGCGAATTTAAGTATGAAGATGGGAATAATTATTACTATATAGATTATAGTTATATTCCTAAAGTACAAGATATTCTCGATAAATATTGGGAAGAGGGGGTAATACTTTTCAAAAATGCGATGGTAACAAATATGATTGATTACTTGCTAATGGAGGATAGTGAACTAACCAAGCACACAGGATTAACTACAGTTAGTGATTATAGAAAATTAATAATGAAATCATTATCTTTATTTTGGGATTAATATATTCTTTTATTGATTAATTCATTTAATGAATTAATCAATAAAAACAATTAATAAAATGCGTATACTATGGCATAATACATTTTGTCTTCCCTATATCACATCTGAAGATCATATAATTAAAATTGTAACTTATTTATATTCTAAAATTATAAATACAAATCCTGATATAATATGTTTATGTGAAGTATTCACACAAGACACGAAAGATAAATTATTAAAATATTTATTACATTATACAGATACTTATATCAATGTTAAATTTTACGAGGAAAATAATTGGATAATAACTTCAAGTGGGTTAATGTTATTATGTAAACCGAATATAGTATTTAAATCTATACAATTCTATCCATTTAAAACTTGTAGAATGAGTGATTGTTTGTCGTCTAAAGGTTATTTACTATTAAATTTTGATCAACTTCAAATTATATTTACTCATATGCAAAATTACGATGAAGGATTTTTTGTTAAATCTTTTGATGTTTGCTATGCACAACTAAAAAGTATATTAAGATCAACAAATGAAAAATCATTAATTATTGGAGATTTTAACCTAGAAATAGATATCATGAAAACTTTAATAAGTAAAAATAAATTTACCATTAAAGCTCCTAATTTATCAACATGTACAGATAATAAAATTTTAGATTATGCACTTTGTACTAATAATATTTCACAGAATATTAGTACAAAAATCTTAGATAATTATAACAATCCCTCTGATCACAGAATGATACTAATAACTACTTCTAAAAATGATATTAATTTTATACCTAGGGAAAATTTTACTTACATTGCAAAACCAAAATTAAATGTTTATACGTGGAAAAATTATAAATTTTTATTTGTTACTATTTTGATTCTGATATTAATTATTTATAAATTATTTAATTAAGTATAAAAACATGTTACAACTTAAAAAAGAATTATGGGAAACAAATAAAATTCTTAAGATTAAAGCTCATGGAAATTGGAATAATCCAGATGTACAACAAGTTACCTATAACTCATTAGATGAAATTGAATCTTTATTAGATGAGTGTATTGAGCAAGAATTAAAGTGTATATGGATAATAGATTGTGTTAAAGGTGATGTGCCACCATTTTACTACCTAGGAATAATGGCATTACGTCTTGTTAGTTTGAAAGAAAAACTAATTAAAAGTTTACACTTTACACTACTTTATTCTATTAACGATAGCCATGAAACTATACTAAATTCTTTATTAGCTATTTATACTCCTGCTAGACCTATCCACATTGTAAAATCTAAAGAAGAAATTAAAAACTATGTTGATTCAGTTCCAAAAAAGTAAAAAATAACAATTTTAAAACTATTTAAAAGTAGTTATTTTTAAATATAAATGTCAAGTACTACTACAAATTCTATAAATATTAATGATATTGTTTTAATGCAAGAAATAATACGCGCATGCTCGATGAGAGGAAGTTTTAAACCAGAGGAATTTACTTTTATCGGAAATCTAAACAATAAATTGACCGAATTGATTAAATTAGCCAAAGCTGAATCAGAAAAAACAAATAATGAATCAGCAGATGACCAAATTCAAGAAACCGAAGATGTATCAACTACGTAATTGGTTTCATAAACATATTTTTCTTTTTATGTAAAAGTTTAAGATCATTTCTTATTTTTGATAAAAGTAATTTATCTTTACTAATATTATATCTCAGTCTAAACAAAGGATCATCCAGCACTAAAACCATAAGTTCTATATAAGATGTTTTAATACATAATTTGTCATCATATATATTTTTTAGTTTAAATATATATGAATTATAATTTCAATTTAGTTTTTCGATATTGAAACTGCTCGTTTATAGGATTTTTTTATTCCCTCCTGGATATGAAACCCAAGATTTTGAGTATCGAAATAGTTTATAGATTCTTCTGTTGTACCACCCGGGGACATAACATCACGTCGAAGTGTTTCAGCAGGTAAAGACGCAGCATCCCATAATAATACAGATCCATTAAGTGTATGTTTAACAATACACCGGGTCTGATCCTCTTCAAAACCCAAATCTATTGCTGCTTTACACATGTGTTCTGCTATGTAATAAATATACGCAAGACCACCTCCAGAAATTGCTGTTGAAATATCAATACTTTTTTCATCATAAACTTCTTCATATGGTCCACCTGCTCCAAGTACACGCTTTGTATCTACACATTCAAAACTTGTTACATTCGTTGATGGATAATATACGCTTATACTTTGCCCAATTTGAGCAGTTATAGTCGGCATAACCCGTACTATTTTTCGATGATCAAGCATTTGACTTAGACTATCTATATTAATACCTGCCATTATAGACACAATTATATGGTCTGGTCTTATTAATGGTTTAATTTGTTTTACAACTTCCCTAATAAATTGTGGTTTTATAGCTAAAAAAAATAGTTGTAGCATCGTACAAGGCATCTGATGAATCTAAAGATGGAAGAATATTGGGAATTCCATTAAATTTGTCTAGACACACTGGATCTGTATCTACAACGTGAATTAAATCATTAGGATAATGTTTTATATAAGATTTAATCATTGATCCTCCCATTTTATCTCCCCCAATAAAAGCAATAGTAGGACAGGTATAATTTTCCGAAAATAAGCTCCTATATTTATTAAATTCTTCAATATTCTTTTTATTATAACAATTATTAGAGTGTATAGCTCTAACTATCCTTTTGGGAGTACGACTTAAAATATTAAACGATTTCATAATATTTTTCTTTATCCTAAAGAATATTTATTTAAACTGTATATATATCTAATTTTATTGAAAAAAAATCTTATTTTTTATAGTGATGACCTAATTTTAATGAAATTAAAATCAAACGTTACTGTATATTCATCCATAAAATACTGTAAGAAATCAAGAATACATGGTATTACTCTTGAATCTTTAGATAAAATCTCATTATGCGTCTTTAAAGATCTATACATGTGAAACATCCATCTATTTGATCCTCTTGAATTCAATATTTCAGAAACATTTCTATGCTTTAAATTAACCAATTTTTCCCCCCCTCTATAGTATTTTCCTCCCCCCATTGCATCAAACCAAAAGTAACTTTGTCCCTTAATATGATATTCAATATCCCCCGATTCTTCAAATACTTTACGAAACCAAATCTCGTTATCTTCAAATACATAGTTGTAAAATGTAGTAACTATTTTTAATATATTTTCTTTTCCAAGAATACTAAATAATTGCCAAAAATAAATTTTTTTTGAATCTGGATCAGAATCTAAAGACATCACAGTTGGATTATTAATCATATCATTCTTTATATTCTTTTTTTTTAGATAATTGATATAATCATCTCTAACGAGTTTTGTAATGTAACCGAAATTTGTTTTATACATTTATTAAAGTATAAATATATTCTTTAATCTTACTTAATAATAAAATTATTATTATATAAATACATGTTTAAATATCTAAGAAAAGTTGTTAACAAAAATTATTGTAATAAAAATAATGTACTTTTAGGTAGATGGGCTACCTTAGATCAAGAAAACCTTAAAATCAGAAGATCAATTCTTGCCAACATAGACAGTTGTGGTCATGAATTATGTTCAAATCCATTCCAACTACGAAAACAATTAGGGTACTACGAATATCAATTCCCAAAAGACACTAAATCTAATTAAAAATCTTTATCAAAAAAGATTCTATGATAGTTATAATACTTATCTTTTCTATTTACTTATAAAGTACGTAGTTTTTTACTTGATAATAATAATAATAATACTTTGGAAGTTGTTTGATAATCAAATGAACGATATCTTTATGAAAAGGTAAAAGTATATATAAAAAATTCCAGTTATATTTAGCACGTAAAGTATTAATTAATATATATTAATAAATTGAAATATATATAATTTATTCTCTATTTATAAAATGGAAGAAGCCCCAAAAAATATAAACATCAATGATTTATATACTAAACAAGCTTTTGATGATTTTATAAATTCAAAATTGTATTATCAAGACAGTAATTTATCAACTTTAGAAAAATCTTATTTAATTAGTAAAGCTAGATCATATGAGACAAATCCAAATAGTTATCTAGAATATCTTAACCAGTTGTTAAGAGAAAAGAGGTTAGAACCAGATACTGTTCTTAATAATATTAAAAATGTACTTACCACCGTAATTACGAACATAATGCGTCCTCATATATACGAAATTATTCATGATATTAATAAAGACATGGAACCTTATGGACAATTTATTATTTCAGGTGGAGAAGCTTTTAATCTTAATGTACCAGCAGAATTTAGAAGATTGACCCCGGATATAGACACTAAATTTGTTCCTTTTTTTGGTACAAATTATGATCCTAGTGCAGCAGAAAATAAATTGGAATATATTGGATTAACACTTAAAATACGAGTTCACTTTTGGTATGTAGTACTTGAAAAAGCTTTAAATAAATTGAATGGTAAATATAGGCAGTTATATGCTGAATTGCTAAAACCAATAGAAAGTTGCCCAGAATTAATGATTCTTGGATTTAAATTTTTGCACCCAGACCATATTGAAAGATCAGGCCAGCCTTTCAGAAAAAGATTATCATTAATGCAAAAAAATGATGAAGCAGATAAGAATGTTTTTTTTGATCTTAACTTATTTGCAATTGATCTATTAGTGTCTAATTATCCAGATTTTGGCGGAGAAATGAAGATAGGTGGAGCAGGAGGTTTAGAAATAGTTTCTAACTCATATATATCTACTAATGAGAGTGGATATATCGCAGGAGTTTTAGACTGTCCATTTATGAGACCTGATGAATTCGGGTATGAGATTTTTAGACCAGATAATAATACTAGTATTACTATTGATAGTCAACCAGCAAGGTGTCCTTTAGTTGACTATCAATTATTATCTGAAGAGCAAATTAGAATAATAATAACTCATATACCATCTGGTTTAAACAACCCTCCTCCTAATCTACTAAATCCAGAACGTGTGCAACTTCTACAAGTAATTTTAGAGTTAATACAAATATATGGTGAGGGATTACCTCGGGATAGTAAAGGTCAAATTCTCAATATTGTTACTGAAATTCTTAAGAGGAGCAGTGCAGAGGTTAGAGAGGATTATTTATCTCAATTAAATAACGATAGTGCCCCGGCGGCTAATAATATCAGATTATTTATAGATAGAGGATTTACTCAGCAAGATTTTAATGAATTATTAAACAAAGAAAGCAACTATAATATCATTAAGATAATACAAAGTTTTGGTTATAATAGCCCTCGAGGGTTAATTGTAAAAGATTTACTAACAAATACGGATTTAGTACGCTTATTAACAGCATGTCAAGTATCTGAACAGTTATTATCACTAACTACTAGCTCTAAAACATGCTTAGCTAAACATTACGAATTACCTACATATAATTTTTCTAATATAACTGTAAGAATTGCTAGCAGGAAATTTTTAGAAGAAGATATTAATACTATGATAGCTATGAATTTAAGAACAGGAAAATCTAGTAAAGATTTGTACAGACAGGACGTTCTTCGTCGGATTGGAATTGGCAACCAAGTTCAACCAATTAATATAGTACAATTTGAGACTCCACAATCTTTATCTTTTGAACAAATTAGAGATGTGGTTTCTAATGATAAATTAAATTATACATCACTTTCTAAAATTTTAAGAATTATCACTCCTCCTACGATTACAGGTCTACAAAATGGTCTATTCAATACTAATATATTAGTTAGAACGTTCAAAAGTGCACAAGTCACATTTGTTGCTTTAAAACCTACCACTCCTGAAGTTGTATCTGGTTTATCAGGTAAAACTTTTGGAGAGATAGAAGAAATTTTAAGTGGACCAGATGGTGATGGGGTAAGAGAACTTATAAAAGAACAAGTAATTAACTTATATATTTCTTCTGACGAAGCAGAAAAATTTTTAAATCAGAAAGTTATTGTACCATTAAAATCAGTAGAAAGACCATATGTAGAGTTAAGCCATTGGAATGATCTTGTTCAAGGTATAAGTGCAATTTATGTTACCGAAGTTGTAGGATCAAAATTTAATTATCGTACAGGAGAATGGGTAAATTGTTGCCCACAAACACCACTTGATCCTACTTGTTGTGATCCAATAGGTGATCAATTTCAATTCAGAATAGATTCCAAAAAACTAAGTTTCTTTTTATATGAACCTACGCAAAAAATCAAAGAAATGATGTTTAGTATATTTACAGAAATTGCAAGTTATATAGATAACATAATAAGAATGGTCGTTATGCCTGAAAAAGCTACTGAGGTTAAAAATTTAATTGGGAAAATGTTTATCGAATATAACCCTAATTACGCAGCTGATATGGATACAACAGACGTCCTAGATAATGTTTTAATGACAGCACAAAGTTTAGCTGCTGAAGATCCAGACTTTGACAATATGACCAAACCAATTGTTTATAAACTACTTGAATTAAGATCTAAGTTGATACCACAAGTTGCTGGAGGAAGACAATTACGCCAAAGAAATCTTGGTACAGAACCAATGGTTGCTTCATTAGGTGAAGTTGTAATTAATCCAGTATTAGCTTCTCTTCAATCATTATCTTTTATTACTATGAAGATGGGTACAGAAATTTATAAAGCAATGGATAATATCACAGTAGAAGAGGCTTCTGCTAATTTACAAGAAAGGGGTAGATATCGTTTTGAACCCACTTTTTATACTACTAATAAACAAGCAGCCCACGTTTATCTAGAGTCTGAAAATACAAGCTCTGAAAATAAATGGGCACTATGGCAGTGCAAAGTTTTAGATAATGTAAAACTTATTAATCTAACTGATCCACGTAATATAGCCATAATACTACAAAATAATATTCTAAATGAAAGATTTGCCGAAGCATTTAAATTTATGCTTGGTTTTGATATGACAATTGCTGAACAATATACCAGATATATGGAATATCTATCATCTGATATATTTGGTATGAAACCAGATGAATATGTACCGATTGATGCAGCAAGAATGGCGGCATCTAATGCGGAAAAAGATAAATTAAAAAGATGTAGTATAATGCAATTAGATGTAGAAGTATTAAGGGCGATGTGCTATTGGTTTAGTAATCAAGCTAAGGAACTAGATGTAGATGGTTTTTATATAGAAAATATACAGACTTACTATTGTAGAAATCATAGTGCGTTTTGTAGTGAAGAATGGCGAGGAAAATGGCATGATGAAATCATATTTTGTAATCGCGGTAAACAAAAACAATACGTATGTTTAACAGGTAAGATGGATTTAGACTAATTGTTAAAAACAAAATATTTTTAAAGTAGATACTTTTTCAAAGTACTTTAAAAATAATATTTACTTTTTCTCATTAATTCATACTATATTTAAGGCAAATACGATATAAGTTGAAAAATAATTTATAGTTATAACTAGTAAATATAAATGAAAACTAGATATTTAATGAAAATTGTTAATTCTTCTGCATATTTTATGTCTTTATTACTATTTTTTTTCTATAATTGTATTTCTGTTGAATCTCTACCTGTAAATAGTAAAACTTTCAGAGGTAAGTTAATCTCAACTGATCTATTAAATAAGATTAAACAGTTTAATGCTAATATGAATAACTTAGTTCCTCCTAATGCAAATTATAATCAAGTTAGACAAGAAATGAATAGATTCGGTCTACCTGGTTCAAAAGTACATGTTGGTCATATTTATCCAAATCAAAAAGGAACAAGTAGATATAATGGACCTGAAGACAGAGCTATAAATTTAATGGCACATCCATCAAGTGATAACATTGCTCTGGGTCACAGAGCAGTTTCAGAAAAAGAATTAAAATATTACAAAAGAATTTCAAGATGTTAAAATCAAAAACAGTTTTATTAAAATTTTTAAAGTAATTCAAAAAAGTATCTACTTTAAAAATTATTACACAGGTCTCTTAAAATATCTTCAGTTCAACTAACGCAATCATTTATTGGAAAATAAACTAAAGATACATTTTAATTATTTCAATAATTTTCTCATTTTCTTCATTTTCAATACGTTTTATTTGATTACTAATCTCTTCTATTAAATTATTCAGCTTACTTTCCAAACTAGTTTTTTTACTTTCTTTGTTAGGATCTGGATTAAATCTAATCCATACCCATTTACCAGAAAAAATCATAAATAAATCATCATATCTTATCTCTTCATCCTTAGGATCATAACTTCTATGACCAAATTCATCTGTTTCAACAGCTAACATAGTATTTCCTATCAATTTTCTATGATCTATACGTCTTCTATTAACACATTCACAGTTTGATGTATAAATACAAGTATCATGAATAAACTCTGGAAAATATTCATTAATCTTATTTCTTACCTTAATTTCTTTACTATGTTCATATATCTTTTGTGACCTTGGATCTTTAGGAAAAAGTCTCTTAAAACAAGTAGCACAGTATCCATCATATTGCTTACAACCACATCTACTGTCAATCCAATCTATACAATTAGGACATCGTTTTCCTCCTCCGTGTCCTATACACTTATCACTTTTACCTACAGCACTTTTAGTACATCCTTCTTCATTACATCGTTTTCCTCCTCCGTGTTCTACACACTTATCACTTTTACCCTGAGCACTTTTAGTACATCCTTCTTCATTACATCGTTTTCCTCCTCCGTGTCCTTTACACTTATCACTTTTACCTACAGCACTTTTAGTACATCCTTCTTCATTACATCGTTTTCCTCCTCCGTGTTCTATACACTTATCACTTTTACCTCTAGCACTTTTAGTACATCCTTCTTCATTACATCGTTTTCCTCCTCCGTGTCCTTTACACTTATCACTTTTACCTACAGCACTTTTAGTACATCCTTCTTCATTACATCGTTTTCCTCCTCCGTGTCCTTTACACTTATCACTTTTACCTACAGCACTTTTAGTACATCCTTCTTCATTACATCGTTTTCCTCCTCCGTGTCCTTTACACTTATCACTTTTACCTACAGCACTTTTAGTACATCCTTCTTCATTACATTTATACACCCATCTCTTACCTGACTTAATCTGTATTCTATTTTTATAGATTCTTTGCTCCATTGGTTTTTCTGACATTTTATTTTCCAAAAAAAAATTACTGAAATGATAATTTCAATTTTAAAATTACAAAATAATTTTTATTAAGATTTTTAAAGTAAATACTTTTCATTTCACAGAAAATTTCCCTGCGCACACATCAAAATGTGCGCAGAAATCTTATTCCAAAAATAAGAAATTTTTATGATTAATTCATACTATTTTAAGCCAAATACGATATAAGCAAAAATTTGGATTTTCTAAATATTAGTTTGATAATATTGTTTTATTAAAGTAAAAAATAGAAAATCCAATTTTAGATTGTTTTCCAACTATTAATTTGAAAACAATCTAAAGATATATTATTGTTCAGTGTGCTATTCCATGATTTTAGAGGTATATCCACATTTTTTACATCGATAATGATATACGTATTTATCTGGCATAATCATGAACGGACGACAATTTCCTTCAATTACTTCATATCCTGTGCATTCGAACTCTCCTAAACAGTTATCGCGATAATGAATATTATCTTTTCTTTCAGGAATACCATAATATACATCTTCAAACTCTACTGTTTCCTCCCATTTCTGAAGTTTGTTTATTTTTTGTTATTTTATTAGATATAATTCGTTCTTCTTTTAAACAACACTTATTAATAAATAATGACATTTCATATGTATTTCTAAAACTAACTGGTAAGTTACATCGAACCCAACTATAATTATTGAAATTGAATAACTCTGATGTATATTCAATATATCTTTCGTCTGCATTATTAAATTTAAATATACACTGCTTTTTATCGCCAATAAGACATATTTTTGTATTTATACTTTTATTATCTTTAAGAATTTTACAGATTAGTTCATAATATAAGCTTGTTATATCCTGTACTTCATCTAGTACAATTAAATCAAAATTAAATTCATTTAATGGTTTCTTTTTAGTTTTTATAACTTTATTGATAATAGTATCATTGATACCTGTACGATCATAATACTTAACAATAAATGAATGATAGCTATGGGTTTCTAAATTAAGAATTGATAATTTTTTTACCTTTTTCCTTGTCTCTAACTTTAATTTAGAATTATATGTCAATAATAAAATATTTAAATTACCATACAATTTTGCAATATGTAAACTACAAGTGGTTTTCCCACTTCCAGCAACACTGTTAACCACTACGTTACTATTTAATAATTTTTTAATAATATTATTTTGTTCTACTGAAATTTCAGGTAGTTTCATTTGTTTGTGTGCTAGTTATATTATATTTGAATCAATTTTATAAATTGATTCTAAAATTTCTTTATAATTTATAGTAAATAAAACTGTTTATATAAATGAATTACGACTGTGAGTATTGTAATAAAAGTTATTCTACAAAATGGAATCTAGCAAATCATCAAAAGACAGCTAAACAATGTATAAAAATACAAAACCAATTGGATAATATAAAAAACGAAACTTTATCTTTTAGTTGCGAATACTGTGTAAAAAGTTTCACATCAAAGCATAGATTAAATAAACATGTTGAGGTATGTCTTGAAAAATATATATTTTTCTTTAAAAATAAAGAGGAAGAATATAAAAATTTACTTGATGAAAATAAAATTAAACAAGATATTATAAATAAATTAGAGATAGAAAATAATATATTGAAAGAACAAATCAATAAGGATGATCCCCATAAATATATTAGTGAACTTCAAGATAAGTTACAACAAGTAGCTTTCCTAGCTATAGAACAGAAAAATGATGTAATATCTAGTATGGTTAAAAAACAGCCTAGAGAAAAATTTGCGTGTTCTAATGTTATATATATACTAACTACTCCTTCTTTGAAAAAAGATAAACGTTATATACTTGGTAAAGCTAAAAATCTTACAAATAGACTTTCTACGTACAATAAAACTGAAGAGCACGAGATTATTTTCTATCAAGAATGTGATGATGAAGAAATAATGAATTTATTGGAACCACTGGTTTTTAAAAAATTAGAGGATTATAGAGAACAAGCAAATCGTGAAAGATTTATTTTACCTGAAACTAAAAATATAAATTTTTTTATAGATAAAATAAAAGAATGTGTTAAATTTTTAAAGTAGTACTTTTATTTGTACTTTAAAAATAAATCAGAGAAAATTCTCTGCGCACACATCAAAAATGTGCGCAGAAATCTTATTCCAATAAAATGGATTTTTTATAATTAAATCATACTATTTTAAGCCAAATACGATATAAGCAAAAATTTGGATTTTCTAATTATTAGTTTGATATTTTTACTCTGTCAAACTAATAATTAGAAAATCCAAATCTAAATAGTTTTCCAAATATTATTTGGAAAACTATTTAAAGATTTATATTATTATATAAAATGGTTTTTAAATGTCAACATTGTGAAAAAGATTTTTCTACTCAAGGAAATTTAATAAAACATCAAAAAACAGCTAAATTTTGTTTAGAAATTCAAGCCGAGTCTAACTTTCAAGAAACAGAAATAGTTACATTTAATTGTAACTATTGTAATAAAAATTTTACTTCTAATCATCATTTAAATAAACATAAAAAAAATTGTGTATCAAAATTTAAAACAACTATTGAGGAATTAAAGCAACAATTATTAGAAAAAGATAAACAAAAAGAAGATGAGAATGATGTATTAGCATCACAGTTATCAACAGCCCAAGATCGTATTATTGAGTTAGAGAATCAGTTAAAGACGGTTCGTTTAGAAGTTGAGAACGAGTTGATTAAAGAAAGGAATGATAAATTAGAAACTACAGTAGAGGAGATAGCAAAACAACCTAAAAATCAACAAATTAATAATAAGATAATAATTACAACTCCTTTAGATTTATCTAGTCAAGCAGTTCAGCAAGCGATTGAGTCTAACTTCTCACACGAGCATCTTACGATGGGTCAGAAAGGTGTTGCTAGGTTTGCTTATGATAATATGTTGAAGGACGAGCAAGGTAAATTGAAATACATTTGTACAGACCCTTCTAGACAAGTATTTCAATATAAAAATGATAAAGGTGTCATCCAAAAAGATGTTAGAGCAACTAAATTAACTAAGGCACTTTTAGAAGCGGATATTAAGCAAACATCTCATAAAATCGCTTGGGATAATATGAAAGATGGTGATAATGAGATATTTTTGGCTTATACTAATCGTTATCAGGATATACAAGAACTAGAGCAAGATAATAGTGATTTTAGTAAAGAACTAAGTTGTTTGGCAATATAATCAAACCAATGTATGAGTATTAAATTTTTAATAAATTTTAATACTCTATTTAACAAATTATACAAGGTGTATTTTTCTTTTTAGACTCTATTTCGTCATCAGACCATTCATCTTCTTCTATACGTGCTTGATTATTGTTATTTTTTGTACGGTAAGATTTCTTTTTTGGGATACAAAAGCAACAAGGCATGTTTATTATATTTTTAGAATTATTTCTATAAATACATTACTATTTATTATTTATGTAAGACATAAAATCTTCTTTGGTTAAAACATAACCCCAGTGTTGTAAAGATTGTCTAATTCCAGGTGATATTTGAAAATTATACAATTTTTCGTTTATTTGATTTTCATCATTTAAATCTTCGATTTTATCTATAATTTTCCTGCATAAATTAGGTCTCCATCTATTTACAAAACTAATTTGTCTTTCATCATCGTAGCATCTTCTTCCTTGGTAATAGCTGCAATACCACATAAACCAGCCACAAGGATCAATATTTTCTATCCAACCTGACTTATTCCAATCTTCTAGTGATGTTCCGCATTTTACATTATATTTATTAGACTTTTTTAAGTATTTTTGCGATGATATGGATTTACTTATATCTAATCCTTCTATCCAGTCAGAAGGTAATTCTTTCCAAACATCTGTATAATCTATGTTATTTATTGTTTCAGTTGCTTTCAAATCTCGAAAATAAGTACCTCCAAAACTCCCAAGTTGTATTATTTGCTTAGGGGTTAGGTTAGGTTTAAAATCTTCTTCTAAATTATTTTGCATTATATATTAAATTGTTAATATTATAACCCGTAATAATTATTTTCTGTTAAAAGTAAAGAAAAATTTAATTATTTATATTATAAAAATGTGTACATGATTAATATTAAAATGTCAAGATGATAATGTAATCTTCGCCAGAACTGTAGAATTTGCTATGACTATCAAATATAATAAGTTTAATACTGAATCAATAATTGGTAGTTATTGTGTGTTTCCTAATTCAGAAAAAAGTTTCGTATTAGACGGATTAAATAGATCTGGGTTGATGGTCGGAGCATTTCTATATAGCTGTAAAGAAGAAGAATATAATACTTATAGTATGATTAATAAAATTAACATCCATACTGGGGATTTAACATATTATATATTAAACAATTATGAATCAGTAGAAGACGTTTTAAGATATTTAAATAAGTTTAATGTTACATTATCAGAAGTTGACGGAACAAAATTTAGTTTACATTGGTTATTATCAGGACAAATTTTTGTTTTAGAAGTTTCTAATGGTGAATTAAAAGCTTATAAAAACGATTTAGGAGTAATTACTAATTATCCAGATTTTCCAACAATGATTAGTTTTCATAATAAATATAATTTATCAGCTAAAACTGCAATTAATTCATGTTATATGGGAACTGGAGCTGGTGATCCTTTTGATCAAAAAAATCTTAATCCAAAAGCTCCTATTCCGGGTTTACCAGGTGATATAACTTCTCCTTCTAGATTTGTACGATTATCTTTTTTCAGAAATAAAACACCAATGCCCGAAAATAAAAACTCAGGAATTAAATCTGTATTTTCAATTATGAGAAATTTTGATATACCTTTAGGTAGTGTTATTACGAATGAAAATAATCAGTTATTTCTAACTGGTTATACTGTAGTCTATAGTGTAAATGATTTTGAATCCTATTACGCGCCTTATGTAAATACTTGGGATAGTAAAATCTCAAAGTGGGTATTAGTTGACAAAATGAATTATTTAAATTACCCACCAACTAATTAAAATAATGTTTTATAATAAATGAGTAAATCAGAAAGTTTAAAAAAATCAGATGAAAAGGCTTTAAAGCCGGGTCTTTCACCAGTAGATACATATTTTTCAAAACTAATAATAAAAACATTGCCATTTTGGCATAAAATCAAAGCTACACCTAACGTTCTAACAACTATAGGATTAATATTTAGTCTTCTAGCTATATATTTTATATACAAGAGGAGTGTATATTTAGCTATTATATGTCTTATACTTAGAGCATATTTTGATTATGCAGATGGTTTATTAGCTAGAAAATACGATCAGACGACTCTAGTTGGGGATTTTTATGATCATGTAGTAGATATGGTATTTTTCGCATTACCTTTAATATTACTTTTCTTTTTTAGTAATTTACGAATTCTAACTATACCTTTGGCAATCACTTATATTATAACTATTTTATATAATGTTGGTATTGAAAAAGCATATAACAAAAAAACAGGTAAAGGAGGTACCATTTTAATTGGTTCATTTTTAACTCCACCTAAATTTTTTAATAAATATTATGCTGATGTATATACTTATTCTATTTTTATAATTTTAATTATTATATTATGTGTAAAAGATCCTAGGAGAACCTAAAATTAATTTTTAAAATAGTAATTTATTATTTTAAAAATTAATAATTATTTTTTATGAAAATTACAATATCCATTTGGTTTACAATAAGTTGTATAATCCTTATTACAATCAACTTTATTAACAATATTCTCACAATCTTTATCACAACTACATTCTAAAGCTGCATCACCCAATGTTTTGCAATCTTTAGGAAGATTTGGTGGTAATTTCCAGGTTGTCTTACATTTTTGTTGAGTACCTGTACCACTACCTTTTGGTTTAAACTGACAATCACAATTACTTTTACAAATTCCATAGTACTTGTCTCCGCAATTTATGGATTTAAGATAGTTATCACAATCTTCAGCTTTACCACAATTTTGTTGTGGTATACTACTAGGACAAGGTTTAGCTGAATCTACTGGGGTAAACGTCATATCTTTAGGACATGACTTTGGTGTCTTCTTAGCTGCTAGTTTATTTACGTGATATTGACAATTGTAATAGGGTGTTTTTCCTCCAGTAGTTGCTTTAGGTTCAACGTAACCTCCAGGCCAACCTCCTATACAACTAGCATTAAATGGATTTGTAAAATCAACTTGTTTACCTTCATCATTTTTTCCTGTGATCTTGAGTTTTGGTGTACTATAATATGTTGCACAAGCTTTTTGAGCTGCCTCTGGTGTACTGTTATCAACCCATATTGTATTATCTTTTTGTTCCGTCTTTCCTGTACCTGAGGGTTGTAAAAGACATAAATTTTTACAAAATCCATCTTTACCATCAGATACTTTTTTCATATCTGGTCCTAAGCAGACTATATTTTGAGCAGAAGTTCGTTGATCAGCTGTTAAATATGTTTTAGGATCTTGACAATCTTTATCAGATTTACAAGGTATACTGATCATAGGAGCTGGTAATAATTGGAACTGTTGTTGTTTTGGTATATTAACACCTAACTCTATTAACCAATGATATGGTATAAATGAAGCTTCGTAAACAATAACATTTTTAGCACCAGATTTATTACAAAAAAGATTAAGATAATCATTCATACTTTCCCATGACCAAAAAGAAAATCCATCAAATACCCCACAAGCTCTAGTACCTTGTGATGGTTGAGTGGTAGGATCTGGTCCAAATAGCATATTAAGACACAATGTAGTCTTATTTGATAAGTTTTCTTTACCGTAAGACAATCCAATGTGATTTGGATCCGGATTAGTATCTTTGTTTTTCTTTTTTTGCTGGTTGAATATCTTTGTATATTGTGAGAAACAATTTGGATCATCTAAATCACACAAACTTAAGTTCTCAATAGAAAAACTTGGCCAAACCCAGTTAGGTCCAAAAATATCTATACTTCCTTTAGAATTATCTGTAGATGCATTAACTTTAGGCTTATTTGGAACAAGAGTTTTCATCTCTGCAGCCCATTTACCACTTCCTAACCATCCAGCGGCACAATCAGAACCGCTTGGTATATCTTTGGCTTTGTCTCCTGGATTTACAATTAAATCTTGGTAGGCTGTTGGATAGTTCGCTAATCTTCTGTGTGTATTAAGATTAGTACATGCACTCATTGCGTGGAAATATGATCCACTATCACCACCACATGGTAATTGATTACCAGAAGACCAGTAATTTTCTGGTACAGAAATTGATTTATATAAATTATCCTCTGTGACAGTTGTACCTGTGCCTGGTTTTTGGGCACCTTCACCTGCAGTACCAATACCAGTAGCTAGTAACATTCTAGTTCCAATTTTAGGGCGGCCAAAATTTGGTATACCTTTACCGATAAACTCTTCCATCCAATATATGTATTGACTTGGTAGACCGCATGAACAGCCTTCTTTATCTACATGAAACCATAAAGTTTTTCCTAACCAGTCCATAGTTCCTCCAATTTTTTGATAATTAGGAATTATATAATTATTAACGAAATGTATAAAGGCTCCCCAAATAAACTCGCCACATTCAGTTATAGTACTAGATGTGCTACCTGTACTACATTTATATGCTACGAATTTCTTATTAGTTATAGGATTAATAAGATCCGAGCTCCCATCGGCTTCCTCTTTATAAAAACCACTAGCCCATGGACCATCTTTAAAGTTAGTATATAGTAAAAGCCCTCCTGCCACTTTATTCTTTTCACAAGGTAGTAGAAAGTATTCACATATCCATTTTCCCAAAGCGTTTCGTTTCTTTTCAGCAGAGGTATTATTTTCGGCAGTATTCAACCAAGTCATATTATTCTGATCTGGCCAAGTTACCATAGGAAAACAAAGTCCTGTTATTCCATTTCCATTTCCATTTTTAGCTCCTATTTCTTGTGTTTTTTGACAAACTTCTAATACTAAGTTAATGTAAGCTTTTGCTGAATTTTGTGATATATTAGTGGGAATTTCAAACCAAGTCATATAAATATTTGGTTTTGTTAATGGTTTTATTACATGATTTTCTTCCAAACATTGACCAAGCATATATTTTTTACATGAATCATTACCATTTGGTTTATAATCTTTACAAGGTGATTTATCACTGGGTGTACCATCTTCATTAAAAAGATTACCTGGTGTACTATTTAAAATATCTGTATTTTCACTATTAAAATACATACCATATGGACAAACTGCCTGTATATTGTCTTGTGTTTTTCCACCGATAGGACCACCGTCTTTAATACCACCAATAGTTTTGCTGTCGGGTACCCAAATAGCTAAAGGGTCTATGACATTTGAAAGCCAATGTTGTACTCCTTTATTTGTATCAGCATTATTAGCTGGAGGCGTTATCCATGGTTTTAAAGATGGTCCCTTATCCTTACAATCTCCTGTCATTACTATTTTACAACTTTTTGAGCACGTGTCATAATCTTTGAAAGTATTACTAGTATCTGCTGTTTTAATACAATCACCTAAATTACAAGTATAGTTAGTAATTTTACAAGTTCCGTTATCACATATTTCATTTTCTTTACATTTTGTGGCACAATTTTGTTGACACTTTGTATCACTTGTTGATGTACAAGCTTTAACTATTGTTTCATTTTCTTTACATGGCGTACAATAGTGACATCCGTCTGCGTCTTTATATTGATTGGTTAAGCAATCATGATGATCATCGGTATCTGGATCTGCTCCTGAAGCACATTTAGTTGGTGAAGTCTTAGTACATGGTGCAATTTGTTTTTCTCCAGTATCACATAATTGACATTGTTTACAAGGTTGGTTCCCAGATTCAGACCATGTTCCGGGTGAACATTGAGTATTTGTATTGTTTGCTGTATGAGAATTGTGTATATCTAGGTAAATTCCTACAGCTACTAATGTTAAAAAAACAACTGCTAATACTGCCAAAAATATTTCTTTTTTATTCATTTTATTTATTCAATTGATTTTATTTTCATTTTTATAGTAAAAATGAAAACAATTCAAAAACGATTTTTATTATTCTTGCTTGCTTGTATTCCGACTCGTTTCTTAATAGCGTTTATTGCTAAAAAAATCCCTAAAAAATATTTACCTTATATGGGATTGTTAGCATTAGTACCAGCAACTGGATTTTTATATATTTTTATAACTGGGAAACGTAAGACTGGAGCAGAAACATTTGGAGAAAAGATTTGGTGGAATAATCTTAGACCCATTCATGCATTTATGTTTTACTTATTTGCTTATTTTGCTATTAGAAAAAACCCACAAGCACATTTAGTATTATTTGTTAATGCTATATTTGGTTTGATATCATTTTTACTATATCATTTTATGAATGGCTCTTTTTTCAAGTTATTTTAATTATTTTTATTTAATTTTATACTAAGTACTTCATTTAAAGTAATTGTACCCGATGTATGTATTTGAATATTAATATAATAATTCTTATTATGATAAGATAGCCATAAACCTCGGATTACACTTGTTTTATCTGATGTTTTAATTTGTTTTACTTCATCAATACAAGGACCAAGTACAGGTAATCCTAAATCAGTAGGTGAAGATAAATCTAATATAACAGATAAATCTTTACATTTTTCTGTTATATTTCCAAATGGGCAAATTTTTCCAACACAATTAAGATTCTCCACCTGTATGTTATTAATATCTTGTACATTTAATTTTATACTTAGTTTAATCATCCCTAGTACACTTACTGAACCAGTATAAATTCCTTTTTCTATTGTATTAAATGAACTTGACTCAATTGCGCAAGATTTGAATAAACAAGCTGGATTTTTAATAACAAGAACCCATAAAATTATAGCTATGATAATTAAAGAGAATATGATAAAATACGGTATAAATTTGTTACTCCTTATAAATATTTTTAAAACAAGAAGAATAATAATAACTAAAACTAATAGTACACCTCCTGATATGGATAGACGTTTAAAACTATATTTAGGAGGTTTAGTTACTGGAACTAATTTATGTGGTTTAATAACATTGTCAATATCGGGACAAATACATTTAATTAATAATGGTAATTGGTCTTGATATTTTTTGTAAACATTATCAAATGTATTATCAGAAATTTTACCTAGTGTTTTAAGTATATATGTATTAATTTTATCTGATAGAGTTTTTGAATTACCTAAACCTTTTAATTGTTGGCATATTTCAGTTATATTAGATGCTTTAAAAGTATCTGGAACTCCAGGTATACTTTTTATTAATTTATTAAATTCATCTAAAAATTGTTTTTGGGTAAAAAGATAATTTATTAAATTATTAATTTCAGTACAGTTTACACTAAGCGCTTCAGTAGAATCACCAGCTCCTTTATTACAAAAGGATGTTTGGCATGTAGATAGGAGATAGGAACAAGCGGATGAAAGTGTTAAATCTTTATAGAGTTTATAACTTAAAACTTGACCAAGAGCATCTGTAATTTTCGATTTTTGAAGGTAAAGAGCCGTAGAAATAAGGTTTTTAACTAAACCATCTTTAAAACCTAATCCATTTAATATATCAGGTTTTAAATTATCATATAATTCTTCCTTCGTACATAATTTTTTTAAGTCAGATGATTGACAATTATGATCTATATTTTTCATAATATTACCAATTATTTCTGAAATTACATTAGGTATTTTGGGAATATAACTATTTAAATACTTATCTATTTGTTTATCACTTACAAAAGGGATAGATCCTATCTGTTTTTTTAAATATCCCTTAATAGCTGGGGTTTCTGCTGTAATTATAGGAGTTAATTTAGTTTTTACTAAGTTCTGTACTAACGGAATGCTAGCATTGAGTATTTTGTATACATCGTTACATTTAAGATTAAACTGGGACATTTATTTAATATAAATAATAATATTTTAGTATTTTCAATAGTTAATGACTATATTGTAAAAATAGATTTAAAGAAATACTATCTTATATAAAAAGTATAACTTCCTTCTCTTAGCTTAACAAATCTGAGAGCGTCTGGCCTACCCAGAAAGGTGGTAGTTTGTTACTACCAGAGAATAGTATATTTTTTTATTGACATTTTGAACTAACAGCAATCTACTTATTTAATTTTTTATTTATAAAAATTTTTAAATGGTTCATAGTATATAAACGTCATCCTAGTAATTTAAGCTTACTGCAACTTTTTTAAATGATTATAAACAAGAAAAAGCTTATAGATATTATTAGGATTTAATATAGGTTGATTATAATATAAAAAAGTTAACTGCAACTTATTATATTTTTTTTGTAAAAATTTAAGGCTTTTTGATTATTATAAAGATTCTCGTATACTTCTAGGCTCGGGCGAAACACCCCCTTGAAGTATACGAGAATGTTTCCTCCTATAATGATTACATTATAGGAGGTGGGAATTTAAAAACCACTTTTTATAATAAAAGGAGCTGTATTATGAATAATACAGCTCCTGTCACTGGTGTGGACTTGCTTCTTATACAGGCGATGGAGGTGTTCAATTCATCTCAGGAGTACCAAATTTAAACTCGTTAGTTCAAATTTGGAAAATTAAAAAGCAATAATATAAATATTATTTCTTGATTAGCTCAGTTGGTAGAGTGCATGGCTTTTAACTATGTGGTCGTATGTTCAAGTCCTACATCATGCACAAAATCTAAACCAATAAGTTTAGATTTTGAAAATATATTTATAAACTTATTCATCTTTGTATTTTTCTATCCATCTTTTAATGGTTTTCCTATCAACATTATGTTTTTTACCAACAGCCGTATATGTTTTTAACTCTCTTAAATCGTTTTCTAAGGTTTCTAAACTTGGTTTTATAATTTCTTTTCTTGGATTATTTGAAATTTTTATTCTTGGTTCATCTTTATATAATCTTATCCATTTTCTTATTGTGTTATCAGTTACTTGGTATTTTTTTGCTACAGCTACATATGTTTTCAAATTTTCTAAATCCTCCTTTAATTGTTCTAAAGATGGTCTATCTAATACTTTTCTTTTTGACATAATTTTTTCTGAAAGATAATTATTTGTACATTTCTTACAAGTTGTAGATTCTTCTGTGATAGATATTTGACAAAATTTACAAGTATTTTTAGATTTTGTAGCACAATTTATTTTTCTATTTTTTCCTTTATATGTAGGAGTAAGAGCATGACAATTAGGACATATAAATCTTAAGTTTTCTATTCTATTATCTGTATGAATACCGTTTATATGGTCTATTTCAATAGGTATTGGCTGTCCTTGCCATTCAGATAATTTACAACAAGAACATTCAAGTTCCCATTTTAATTCTTTAATTAATTTCTTTCTTAACGCTACCATTGATGAAAAAGTACTATTCTCTATTAAGATATCTTTTAAATCTATAGCGTTACCAGGTTTTTTCTTTTCTAATCCGATATGGCTAGTATCCAGATTTAATTCTTCGATTCTTTTACGAACAACTTTTAAATTACCATGGTTTGTATAACCAATTTTTCTGGTAATATCTATCCAAAATTTACTTTCTTCTACATATTTTTTAAAAGTTTCTTCGTGTATATTCCAACCTAATCCTTGTCTTTTTCTCATTTTATAATAAACTTTATTTCTTTAAACTAACGGGATTTACCCGTATCGTACCCTTCGAGTCCGGCCTCACGTGTTGTTTATTCAGTTTATAGTAGTAATTTTATAAAATCAATCTTGTTTAAATATTTCAATGTAAAAAAAAATATAAAAAAATATAAAATATATATAATAATTTGAAATACTAGAAATAAAAATCACGAATTAGACACAATACATACATGCATATAGACATAAATGTACAATTCACTTCATCTTCTTCACTTGTCTTGTCTTATTATCTCTTAATAAGTATTTTAAACCTAATTCAATATCCTCTGAATCTGTATATTCCTTTTGAAACATTTAATAATTTAAATATATGTATTTAATAGATCTCAATTTTAATATTCAATTAACAAGTAGTAATAATATTTTGTAAAACAGATATATGTCAAATTCTATGTGAAACAATTTTTGATTAAAATAAAGTTTATTTAAAAAAAATGTATTAAAAACTAAATATGTTAGAGCTAGATAAAAAATTATGGGAAAGAGATAAAATCCTTAAAATTTTCTCTAAAGGGGATTGGACATCACCCGATACATGTATTATATTATATTGTACTTTAAATCTTGTGAAAGAGCTAATTGAAGCATGTATTGATAATAATGAGAGATGTATTTTATTATTTGATGGAACTAAAGGTGAACTACCCTCCCTTTATTATATTACAAAGATTGTCACATATTTGGTCGGTATAAATCAATTAATTTCAGCTGGAGTTAATTTTTCCGTAGTTTTCGCGTCTAAAGAAAAAATAGGATTTTTCCTTCCTAATATTTTAAAGGTATATAGTCCCGCTAGACCTTTACTTATAGCTAATACCAAAGAAGAATTAAAACAGGTAATAAAAGAAAGTAAAAATAAAGTAGAAACGGCAGGTGTGTCTTGTAATTAATATTATATTAATATTATATAATATTTATTTTGAATTATAGTCTATTACCCAATCCAGTCCTATACCACCCCCAGTTGAAATTAACCATATTGCATATACCCATAGTTTATCAGACTCAGCTAATGCTTCGGGAATAAGTTCTATAACAACTGTCCAAATTAATACTATTAATGCAGCGCCATACATTTTAACTTTGAGAGGATTAGGTTTTCCATCAACATCCGATAATTTATTACTAAAAATTTTACCCATAAGTAAACCGGCTAAACTTGACACTATCATTATAGCACTAGCTATCAAAACATGTTTTGTCTTTCCACCTCTATCTTTAACTATATTAGCCAATGAAGATGATGTTATAAAACCTTCCAGTCCCATAGCCGCTATAAAACCTATCGCTGGTTTATCACTGCTTAAAGATTGACCAATTACAAGACCGTCAATAAAAACATCCGCTGCTAGAGCAGCAGTTAAAACTATTGGAAATTTAAAAGTTTTGTCACAATTTTTATCTATACATTTATCCTTTTTATCAATACTTTGTAAAACTAACATAGTAATACTACCAATTACTATTCCAATTATAGCTTGTTTTTGTAATTTTGTCTCACCTTCTATTTTACAAAACACTGGACTTACATCATTTATAATAGAAGCTGTAACTAAACCAGCTGTAACTGCTAATAACCCTGCGCGTAAATTAGGTTTTAAATTTAGTTTTAATCCTAATACAGTACCTATTATTATTGTCCCTACTGGTATTAGACCTAATAATTCTTTTTTAATCATTTATTTTTAAAAATAAATGATTAAAAATAAATATATTTGTCTTAATTATTTGCTTTGAATATTTTATATCTTTCTGAAATTTTCTTTTCCAAATTAAGTTGAGATTTTTCATCTAATTCTTTATCTTTTACTAAACTTGTTATTTCATTGATGAAACTTTTATTCCACCATTGTCTATTAGCTATGGCAGGTAAATTGACAACTTGACCTTTGGAATTTACATATGATCTTTCAAATACTCCTAATCTTTGTCCAATAAAACAATCTCTAAGTACTTTTAAATTTATGAATAAATTTTTAGGTCCTCTTCTATTACTTAAAAATATAGAAAATCCAAAATCTATATAGTAAAATTTATTATTTTTTACACTCCACATAAAATTTAACGGATTATTATCATTATGTACAATACATAGTTTACTTAATTTAATAGCTATTTCTACTAATGATAGTTCTTGATGTTTTGTCAAAAATCCTCCATTTAATTTTATGATTTCTTTTAAATTATAATCTAATTTTTCCATTATTATACCTTTTATTTTTTTACTTTCATCAAATACCATCCCAAATATTCTAGGAGATATACCTTTTAACGATGCTATATACTGTAAAGAAGCTTCTCTGGCTAATTCATTGTATTCTTTGTATTTAATTTCCCGTGTTTGTTTATGTAAGTGAGTTCTTTCAAAAGTTTTGATGGCAAATTCTTGACCGGTACTTTGTAAACTGGCTAAAAAAGTTACACCTTCATAACCTGGATTACCTAAGGGTTTAATTAAATTAAATGTATATCTTTTATTATCTAAATTATTGTGAATTTCTAATATTTTCTTTGTTAATTTAATTACAACAAAACTATGTAATTTTGATGTTATTTCATATAAACTTTTATCTGATAAAGATTCTGATTTACAATTTAATTTACTAAATAAATTAACCAAAGGGTCGTTTTGCTGAAAACCATACACCAAATTATCACTTATAATAGAATCTATAAAAGATTTATCAAATTTTATTACTCCAAATCTTGTCATACAATCTCTTACAAACATAAGTAATTCAAAATTATACAGAGTATTGTCATAATCGTATAATAATTTAGAATCCTTTGTTAAGAATAATAATAAACCTAATTTAGGATTCTGTGTAAATTTTGAATATAAGGCCAATGCAATTAATTTATAAGGCGCTTTTTTTGAATTAGATGTTTTAAAAATATCCTGAATTTTAAATTCGGGATAAAGATTTAAAACAAATTTTTGGTAAAAATCATCAATACTATTAAAATTCTTATTTGCAATATTAAATATAGCAATAGAAGAATTTAATAATAATTCCCTCCAATGTAAATTTATTTTATTAAGTTGAGAATATTTTGAAGAGTTACTAGAATCATCCTGGTTTTTTTTATCACTAATAATTATTGAATCCATTTACTTTTATAATATATTTTAATATTTAAAAAATCTGTATTTCAACTTGTAACATTGTATGTAATGTTACAAGTATTCTTAATCATCTTATAGACCAATTTATTATATTAATTTTTGAAAATATTTTTGACCCTAAAAATGGTTTATGGATACCACAAGGCTTTCTTACCCCAAGAGGACTTGGGTGGCTTGTACAGTGATAAATACCATTTTTTAATTTATCTTTCAATTTAATAGCTTCTCTACCTAATAATATCCAATGTACGCTAGAATTATTATCTATATATTTCATTAATATTTCTGAAAATTTTTTCCAAATTGTAGAATGACAATTAGGATTACCACGTACAACTGTTAAAGACATATTTAACATTAATACTCCATTTTCCGCCCATTGAGACAAATCCCCATTTTCTAACATTTCTATTCCTTCATCTTTTAATTCTTTGTATATATTACGCAAACTAGGATTAATTTTATTGCCTGATCTTATCGAAAAACATAAACCAGTAGCACTACCATCATATTCAGTATTTCCATTGTGGTATGGATCTTGAGCTATTAGTATACACTTTAGTTTAGATAATGGGGTTTTGTAAAAAGCTTTAAATATATCTTTCAATGGAGGATATATAATATTGTTAATGGCTTCTTTTTCTAAAATAAGAGAGATATTATTTAATTCTTTGAGAACTTCTTCTTGGTTGAAAAAATCAAGCCATTGCGAGGGTAAATTTCCTTCGATTATATAATCAGATAAGTTAGTATTTTTCCATGAGTAATCTGAGTTTAAAATACTTAACATTTTATTTTTTTATGATTAAATCATAAAAAAATCAATTTTAGAATTTTACTACACTAAATCTATTTCCTCACAAGTATTATTTGTAACGTCTTTTGTAATCTTATAAACTCGGTTAAGAGGAACATCTCTAACTGTGGTATCTTCTTTATCTAAATCTAACAAATATGCTAATAACATTCGTAAAACTGCAGTATGACAAATAATTAGAATGTTACTTGTTTGTCTTTCTAAACATAAAATTACTGGTTCAATACGTTGGGTCAACATTGCATAGGACTCTCCTCTATTTGGATAGACAAAATTAAATTTATCTTTCTTCCTGCTACTATGAACTTCTGGATAATTTTGTTTAACGTAATCAAATGTATGTTCTTCAAACATACCACCATGTATTTCATCTAAAGCTGTCCATTGTAATAATGGATCAGTACCTCCTACAGCTTCTTGGCATTTTAATGCTGTATTAATAGTTCTTTGGAGTGTGGAAGTCCAAATTGGAATTCCATTAGGCTCGACTTCTTTCATGTATTTTCCTAATGCCAATCCGAACTTTTTACCATTTTCTGTAATATCATAATCTCCTCCTATTAAAGATTTAGTATTTGCTATTGATTCTCCATGGCGACATAGATATATACTATTGCCCACATTGAGTTGAAACTTACTATTTAAAAAAGAAGATACAGTTAATGGAATATAACTATCTATAAGATGGTTATAGATACCTTTTGAATTTATACTTATGTAGGAATACAATTCCGATTTAATATCATCTGATATAGGAGAATAATCATTTAAATTTAATAAACTTTCAATAAACATTACTTGAATATGATTCAAATGAGCTAATTTACACATTTCATCCCTATTTTCTACAGTAGAACTGTTACAATTTATTATAGCAATATTTTTACAACCTCCTGCTTTTGCTAAAGAGTCAGTACGTGATTTAGAGAAAGTAATTTCATTTTTTAAAAATTCTATAGATATATTTAGTTTTTCTAAATCAGTATTTTCAACTGTATTTACCAAACTTACATTGTGATTTTTCCATTTCAATAATCTAGTAATAGCATGACCTAAATAATTTTTTCCAGATTCTTCAGAGCCGCATAACAATATCAAGAGAGGAGATTTCTTATAATTAATATTTGGATAAAGTAAACTTCCCAATAAATTATTTCTTTTCAAGTCCATTTATTATTAGTGTTAAATAATGTTTAGATTAAGAAAAATATTTTTCTAGTAAATTTTCTTAAAAATCTGAAAGTCAACTTACTCTAAAAATAAAAATGAAAATTAGTTGGTCCATTTTAAGGTTAAATAAAAATGTCTCATCAAGCAGAAAAGAAAGAATTCAGATTTTATCTTAACGGAGAGGATAAGAAACCTGATGATAATGAAGAAAACATTTATCGTAATTATATTCTTATCCAAAATAACTCTTTACAAGCTGAGAATATTAAATATAGAGAGGAGAATGCCGAAGCAACTAATCGCATAGAAGAATTAGAAGGTGAACAAGATTTTATTGAGAAACGAACTAATAATATAAAAGCATTATGTAAAAATCTACATGAAGTAGATAAATTAAGATCTGATTATATTACTACATCAAATATGATTATTTCCAAGCAATCTATGTCGATCAAACAATTCTGGAACCAACTTAGAGTTTTTAAATTGATTTATTTTGGTTGCTGGTTATTCTTATGTTTGTTATCTATTTTCTATTTAGAATGGGGATATATTATGATTATGTTCCCAACTATTTGTATAAATTTATATGTAGTTGATTTCATAACAAAAGATGATAAGATCTATAGTCATCAGGCAGATAATCAAAAGTTAAAAATGATTGAACAACAAATTAAAGAAATTACCAAGGCTAATGATTATATACACGAATTTATAGATTCTCAATAAATAATTGTTATTTTTGTTATTAATTAAAATAACAAAAACCCTTGTAATATAGCTTTATTATGATATGTTTGAAACTTTTCAAAAAAAAATTGAAATATAATTTAACCTTATAAGTGCATTTATAAAAATGTCACAAGAAAGAGCTTTTGATATCTGTGTAGAAATGTTGACTCAGAGAAATTATGAACTGATTGCAGTAGACAAAGAAAATTTGAATATTTCAGCTATTAAACCAAATAACGAACAAATATCAGTTTATTTTAATAATGCACCTAAGTTTGATACAAAGAGCATGAAGGAAATTATTTTTTTAATGGAAGAAGAAGGAATAGACCATGCTATTGTAATTTACAAAGATAATATTACCGCTGCGACAGCTAACGTTTTGTCGCAAACTATAGATTTACGTATTGAATTATTTGCGGAAGAAAATCTGCAGATAAATATAACTAAGCACAGACTACAGCCAATTTATACAAAATTAACAGAAGAAGAAACAATCGAATTTAAAGATAAATTCGGTACTAAATTTCCAACTCTTAGACATGATAAGCCAATTAGTCGATTTTATGATTTTTCAAAAGGAGATATTATACAAATAGAAAGACAAGATGGCACATATGCGTATAGATTAGTACGCTAAATAAATTAATAAATATTTTTGATTCTTAGTTAAGAATCAAAAATACCATTATTTAAACCTTGTACAGTTGTTCATTATTTTTAAAATTTTCAATGTGTTCCAAGTCATCTATATAGTTATCCATAGTGTGATCTTCAAATGCACTGACTAGACAACAAGTAGAGCATGATAAGAAAAAATTTCTAATAAATCTAAGCCATTTACAACACTGCTGAGATTTTGTTAATACTTTTTCATCACATAACCATTTTATACCATCAACATGTGTATAAGTACAAGGTAATGGAACTAGTGGTATAGGATCGTCATCATTGACAATTCTGATAGAAGATAAAATTTTATTATTAAATTCTTTACAAAAATCTGAATTACCAACTCTTGGAGAACCAAATGTAATACAATAAGTAGGTATTTCTAAATTAGATGTATATTTTAAAGCTGCTATAGATGCTATTCCACCTCCTAAACTATGACCACATGTAATTAGATTACCATCTGGATATTTTGTTTTGAAATCTTTAATTATTTTTTTTAATGATTCATCAACAGATAATAATTGTTTTAAAAATCCTGTGTGAACCTTAGGTACTTTTGTGGTATTTTTAATTTGTAATTCATTTTTACATATATTTAAATCAGATTGTACATCTGTTAAACTTTCTGTTCCTCTAAAAACAATTATTAAATTATCTTTGTAAATAACTGTATAGACCTCACAATCGTTTCTGTTATTACTATCATGATATATAGGAGTATCTTTACAATGCCTTTTTAAATTACCGTATTTTATATTATCATTGAAGATACTATTAATTTCTTCTTGTGTAAGATAAGATAATTTACATAAATAAGCTATATCTAAAATTAGTTCATTTGTAATCATATTTAATATAATATATTTATATAATAGAAAGATATATGAATTGTAAAATAATAATTTTAGGAATAGTGATATTTGTATTATTAGTCCTTGTTTATTATATATGTTCTAAAACATTTAAATATTATAGTAACAAAAATAAATACAATGGATTAGTATTATTTGATATAGATGGTACTTTGACTGCAAATTCGAAAGACGAAAATCATGATATAGTCGATTACTGTTTAAAAAATAAGTATGCAGTGGGTATTTCTACTGCCGGAAGTATTTATAGTATGCAAAATCTATTAAGTTTCCCGTGGATGCCTAGAAATTTATATGATTTTATTTTAAACAATAATAATGTTACTTTTAATAATGTACGTAGTGGTTATGTATGTGGAAAATTTAATCCAGATCCTTTTAATAAAATATTCAAAGGAATAAATAGAGACCTTCTGTACCTATGTGGATATGCTAAAGGTTATACAATGCATAAAACATCACAAGAATTACAAATTATTAATCCAAATAAACTCATTTTGTGTGACGATATGAGAGAATTTATAAATGGTTATTTGGGTTATAATAAAGAATATAATTATATTTTTTGTGGTGATAAAGAAGGACTATCACTAGATAAAATTAAAAAATTAATATAATAATTATTACTTTAATAATTATTATATTATTATATTAATAAAATGGATTCAGAAGAAATAGCTTTTAATTACATGGTAGGTTTATGTAATGAGAAACTAAAGATATTGGTAGAACGTTCAAAAACTAAACAATCTCCAATAGGTTTGTCAAAAGATAGTATAACTCTTTTAGAAAGACTTGCTAGTCTTTCACCTCAAAAAAATATTAGACAAAAATATATATGTTCTATTATTAATTCTTTAAGAAGTGATGATGTAGATTTTGTATTACCAATGAAAAAGAAAGGTAGGAGAGTATCTTTACCTAAATTTCAAGATCAATGGTGTGATCTAAGTTATTTAATATGTTCATCTTTTAGTATTTCAGAATCTGACTGGTTAAATTTTTTGAATTCTAATGATTATTGTAATAAAGATGAATTATGTACAGAAATAGGTAAAAAATTATCTAATTCATTAGTCAAGATTGCTTCTACAAGAATTTTTTCTAAGCCCGAACAAAGTATATTAGAACTTCCTGTAAATAGTTTAGATGCATATGGAAAGGGTTCTAACGTGGGTAAGTTTGGAATGGGATTCTTTTCTATTCTTTATTGGTTAGTAGGTAATCCTAAGAGAAGTATGGTGATTGATTCTTGTTATATGAATGATTTTAACGAGTTACAAAAGTATACATGCTATGTCAAATATTCTAGTAATAAATTAATGTTTAAATTAAGTAACGAGTCGGAAAGAGACACTCCAGGTGTTACTGTAAGTATAGATTGTAGTCAAGATAAGTTCACTGATGAAAATTTAGTTCAATTTGGTAAACAACTTAGAAAATTAGAGTGGACTACTTCTGCAGGGATATATGTAAATTCTCCTGAAAATAAAGATTATGTTTTATTTAATCAATGTAAATTTTGTGATGATAAAGTTTTTGTATCATATAACAGTAATGGTATACGGGTGTCTGATGATGCAACTGGTATACCATTAAAAGTATTAATGTTAAAATTATTTACACCTAGTATTTCTACAAAAACAATTAAACTTTCTCAACAACCCTTAATTACTTATCAAAACGATTCTAAATATTTTAAAAGTGAAAAGAATCATTTTATTATATTAGTTAATAAAGTAGCTATTGTAGATTTACAATTTGAAACAGATGATGTTGATAAGTTTACTATTATAATTGATTTACCATCTAATACAAGGGTGCCAGTTTCTAGAGATGATATAATTTTAAATGAATCAACAAACGAGCACATCAAAAGTAGTATTAATATTATATTACAAACTTGTATCCATGTATTTAATAGTATTTATCCATTAAATGCTGCGATTAGTAGTTATATAACTTATTCTGTAAATAAAAATAATAAAGATTTTTTTAAGTCCATTTGGAATAATTATCTTGAAATACTTAAAAATCAATACATATTTATAGATTTCAAATATTCTGGTTTATTTAAACAAATTAGTTTATCAAAACCTTATCTTACAATCGATTATACTGATGTAGGAACTTTAAATCGCCATTTATCTACTGAAGTTAAATTTTATGATGATGTTTTTGTAGCAAAGAAAGTAATTTATCTTACTAAAGTAGAAGGATCTTATACATCAGCAGGAATGAATGATTTCTTCTTTATCGAATATGGTTATACAAAGAAATTTAGAGACTGGCCGATACAAATTAGTTTACTAACTTTATCTGATACTTTAATTCCTAAATATTTAATTACTAATTCTACTGGTGATTTTGGTATTTTAGATCATAAAGTTAGAAAAGAATTTAATAATGTGTTAAATCAATTACCAAATAATATCACCCCAAGTGACCGTCTTCCTTACCAAAGTTTGTTGCAGTCTTTTGGTCTGAAATATATAGCATTAAAAACTAGGTTCACGTTAACAGACGAGTATTTAAGTGATTATTTATCTATATATACTAATACTGCTAATTTTATTTATCAAAGTTTAGGATATGAGATTGCTCAATTACAACTAAATTTATATATGGAAAGATTCGGATTACTCAGGCCAATTATGACATATGGAAATGAAAGACCTTCATTTTACCCTTTTTACACTACGATCTTAGGGAATAGTACTGTAGTAGCGAGAAAAGATTTATCAGAGATTTTTATAAAAAATCCTGTTTCAGAAAAACTTAAAGCAATGACTGTAGAATGGATTAAATATTCTTCCCAAATGTCATTAACAGAATATATGTTTTTAAGACCAGATTCTTATTTACCAGTATACTTGGTTTATCGTCATCTTTCTTATTACAGAGCTACTAAAGCAACTCTTGCTGATAGAGAATTGTATGGTGAAGATCTTAAGGTATCTTTTATTTTGAGTAAAGCTTTAGAGGTATGTAATGATTGTTATGAACTAAATTTAATTTATCAAATTCTAATGTATATGAATTACCAATTAGATAGAGATAAAGATAAAGATAGAGTCATTAGAGATTACATAAATGAAATATATTTATTTTCTGATCAAGATATAATGAACTTAAGTGAATTTATGATTGAAATTACAAAACTAAATTATATTGATACCAAATCCTTATATAATCCAGAAGTAGATTTTACCAGTCCTAAATTAGGTGATTGGCGATATTCTTTCTTAATAGAACCAAATATTATTCTTTACTTATTAACTCCAATTGAACTAAAAATAAACCAAATGTCTAAAAAAGAAACTTTACCATTGGCAGATACAAGTGTTTTTAATATACCCACACAATATATATTTACAGAAAGTCAATTAATAGATACAGCTCTTACAGAAAATTTTACAACACTAAAAGAACTTTTCCATCTTTCTTCTACAAATGTTATTAGGAATAGACTTCAAATTACAGAAATAGCTATTAACGAAGGCTCTACTAAATCAATTTCTAATTCTGTAGTAACAGAAACAGTACAAAATTCTTTAGATGCTATAAGAACGTTTTTACCGGCAAACCCAACCATAGATATCAAAATTAGTACATCAGGAAATGATTTAATTTTTTCAATAACAGACTATGTAGGTATTAATGATAAAGGAATAATTGCTACGATGATACCTTTCCTATCATCTAAAACTCCATCAGAAATAGTTACAGGAGAAATGGGTAGTGGATTCTTCAATATTTATAGAGAAAGTAAAAAGGTTTTAATAGAAACACATACTACTACCACTAAAACTTTAATCCTTGACACACCTATTTCTCAAAAAGATAGAGTAATAGACATAGAAAGACAAGTATCAATTACAAATGAACAAAACGAAACAGGAAAAACAACAATTTCTGCTTGGTATGAGATTGAAGATAGTACAAAAAGAACCGATATGGTCAGTAACTTTTTAAATATAATTAGATACACTATAGGTTTAATACAAGGGGCTAATATTAGATTAAATGATCAAAATATAGAAATCCCTGTAATTTCCTTAAACTCTAACAATTACTTTGACTTCAATATTACAAATTTACCAGAAATTAACATAAATTCATATATATTTACCAAAGGTGTTCCTTTTGCTCCATTAAAAGATTATTTTGACAATAAAGATGTCATTCCACAGTTTCTATTATCTAGATTAGGCTCAAATACAGTTTTAAATATAAAACACGGGATTTTTACACCTGTTCAAACAAGAGGAAGCTTAAATATTTCAGATGAAAATTTGTCTTTATTAAGAAATTTTTTAATAGACTCTGTTTATCTTAAGATGCTTCAAAATCTTAGTTTTGATAGTATGAATGATAGCCTAAATCAAATAATTTCTAATTTTACTAGCAAAGCTTCTATTAATCAGTTATTATTTAACGATAATCTAGACCCAATCACAAGTAATTCTTTAAATATATTTATGGTCAATTATTCATATAATAATAACAAAACTATTGCTACTTTAATCAAAGAATGTTCAGTGATTTTAGGTAATTCGCTGTTTGTGACAAGAAAAGAAGAATTAAATAGATTTTTACAAACTCAAACAGATGTAGCTTTAATTAAGTCAACTGTTATGAGGTTCTTATCAACTAAGAACCAAAAAGACGATTCAGTTAAACAAACTCATGAAAAAGAAGATGACAATCCTGACAAAGAAAAAGATAAAAAGTTTTTAGAAGAAATATTTAGTAAATTTATTAAAATATACTGGGAAAATGGAAGAAAATTAGGAATTAACGGATTTGAAGCTAGTATACCTTCTTGTAATATCGAACCTCTCAAACAAACTTTGTTAGGATTTTATAAGCGAGATAAACACAGTGTAACGCTAAACCTTAATGTAATGAAAGATCAGTCCGACTTTATAAAGATTTTTAGATCTAAAAATCTACTTACAATTTCAAAGACAAGTATTTTTTCTGAATTTTTAGCTTATTCATTACCAGCAAGTACGCTTATTCACGAATTAGAGCATGCTAGACGTCATTCAAGTCATAATGAAGAAGGATCACACGATGCTATAGAAGAAACTTTTCCTGGACAAGCACCTGAGATTTATAAATTTGAAGATTCTGCAAACAAAGTTTATGATTTAATAACTAAAAATACTGACTTATTTTCTAAGTGGATTAGTTAAACCACCTGAAAAAAAATAAATTTGAAAAAAATTTAAAGAATATTATATCTAAATATAAACGATGGAAGAAGTCATGAATATCTATTATGGCAAAAGAGATGAGCAATTCAAAACCTTTATTTTTGAATTGTTGAAAAAGGGCAAGCTTAAATCAAAGTATATTAATGCATTATTGACTCCAAAAAACTTGGAGATGTATTCACTTGCGTTTACAGCAGCTTCAGCATGCTCAGATGATAACTATGAGATATTTGAACAGATGGGTGATTTATCAGCAAATAAATTTATTGTCTGGTATATGTACAAGCGTTTTCCGTTTCTTAATACTCCAAAGGGTGTAAAAATTGTAGCACGTCTGCGTATTAATTATGGAGCAAAACAAACTTTTGCTCAGATTGCCGAAGATCTTGGTTTCTGGCCATTTATTACTGCTGCTATCGATGGCACAACTAATGGAATGAAATATAAAAATAGACATAAAAAAGATTTGCTTGAAGATGTATTTGAAGCATTTCTAGGTTGTACTGAATTTATTATAGATAATGAATTCAGGATAGGAGTTGGATATGGTATCGTTTATGATATATTATTAAGTATATTTGATGCTATTGATATTTCTTTGAAATATGAAGATCTATTTGATCCTAAGACTAGATTGAAAGAAATATTTGATAGCCACGATGACTTAGGTGATTGGAGTTTCGTTAATACGCGCCAGGAAATAGATCAAGAAGGACATAGTTTAAGTTTAACCACGTTATACCAAGTACCTGTAGGAAGTAACAAACGTCCTATTAGATACCAAACTGGTACTACCAAAAATCATTTTGTTGAATATCCTCAACAAGACTGGATACCAATGGCTCAATCTACAGCGAGTACTAAAGCAGCTTCTCAACAAAAAGCCGCAGCCATTGGTATTAAAACCCTACTTGATAGAGGGTATTATAAAGAAATACCAGAAGAATATAGACTATATGAAAAACACTTATAATTTTTCAAAAAATTCTTTCATCTCATTATAACCTCCTATAAACTTATTATCAATAAAAATCATAGGAACTTTTTCGTAATTATTATTTAATTCCAACAATTTATCTTTAAAATCTTTATTATATTCTACGTATTTATAATCTTTATGATGTCTATCATCAAGTTCAGATTTAGCTTTTATACAATAAGGACAATTAGATTTTCCGATAATTGTAATATTATTTTCAGATATAATCTTTTCTATATTTGAGTCACTTGATTTAGGGGAATATCCTTTAATACCATAATTTTTTGATGAGTGTTTTGCACTTTTCTTCCTTCTAGATCTAGATTTTTTAGGAGGAGACTTTTTTCCTGATCTTAGCAATCTAATGAGTTGTTTTTTATTTAAACTAGAGAATCCAGTTTTTCCTCTTTGTTTTGCCTTAGTTTGTAATTCGGCTTTAGTGTAAGTTTCCAATCTAACAGGCATTTTTTATTATAAATATCATTTTATTTATTATAAATAAAATGACGCTGAAGCTAGAGTATAAAAATTATAATCGGAGTAGCATTATGACTTTTATTCATATTAATTGGTACAAGAGTAGTTACCCAATTAGTAAACTGTGGGAAATGTAAAGCAGGATGCAATTCAAAATTTTTAGGTTTAATAGCCACTGATTGTAAATACCCTAATGATTGCAGTAAACTTGGGAAATGTGACAATAAAACTGAAATATGTAAATGTAATCCAGGAACAGGCGGAGCTGACTGCTCATTAAAATTATGTTCACCTGAAGATTGTAATAAACAAGGAACTTGTAATACTAAGACTGGAGAATGTGATTGTAAATCAGGTTTTACTGGAAAAGGTTGTTTAGAAAGAACTTGCCCGGCAAATTGTAGTAATAATGGAACTTGTGATCCAAAAACCGGAAAATGTAGTTGTCACCCAGGTTATAGTGGTGATGATTGTTCAAAAAAGGATTGTCCTAGTACTGGTGGAAAAGTATGTAATGGTGGAAAAAATACTTGTAATTATACTACAGGAAAATGTGTTTGTAACAATGGTGCTTTTTCAGATGATTGTAGTGAGAGTATTTTACAAAAAATAGGAAAGGGAGGTAGTAAATTTTTGGATTATTTTGTGCAATTATGTCCACATTATACTCATTTGGACGCTAATACACTTACAATGGTATATAATGATACTATGCAGTTGTTTAAAGATGGAATAAGTTTAGATGGAATAAAATTAGGGTCAGAAATTAAAGATGCGTGTGATGGGACTAAGTAGAAACTTTTTTAATCAGTTTTAAAACTAATTTTTATTAATATATTAATAAAATGCCTAAAGGAATTTATAAAAATAAACAATGTGTTTTAACTAAAATACCTAATTTTGAACCAAATCCACATCAAATTGCCGTAAAAGACTTTGTTCTTAACTCAACCTTTAAAGGATTATTAATTTATCATAAATTAGGTTCAGGTAAAACTTGTACTTCAATAATTACAGCAAATGCTTTACTAAATGAAGGTAAAATTAAACATGTATTTATTTGTACCCCTGGTTCTTTAAGAACTAATTGGTTATATGAGTATTGTCATACATGTGGAATAGGAACAGAAAATTTACGTAAAAATTTTACTTTCATTACTTATAATTATGATATATCTACACAATTAGAACAGGAAAATTTTAATAATTCTCTAGTAATTGTAGATGAATTCCATAACGTTATAAATGGGGTTAAAAATGAAACAAAGACATTTGTTAATCTTTATGAAAAGATTGATTCAGCAAATTGTAAAGTATTACTATTATCTGGTACCCCAATAATTAAAGATCCTGAATCAGAATGGGGTTTTATTTTAAAATTATTAGACCCAAATTCCTTTTTGAACAAAACTAATATAAAAGATCTAGCAGGATTAGTTTCTTATTATGAAACTGATAGTTCTTTATATCCAACAGTTTATAATAAAGATCCTATAAAAGTTCTAATGACGGAGCCTCAACAAGAACGATTTTATAAGGCCCATTCTTTCGAAGAAGGTAAAAGACTTAATGGTATGCCAAAAAGAGAAAAATTTGAAACAGAAGAAGAGTTTAAAAAAGAAAAAGCAATATATATACTTGCTTGTAAATATTTTTTGACTAGAAGAGTATCTAATTTTTATTATCCAGAAGAAATAACACAAGCACCAGATATTTTATCTACTGAAAAATCTTCTAACTTACCATTGACAGTAGAACAACAAGCAGCCGAACTTGAATTAGTTCAAATTATGGAAGCAGATCCTGACATTAATATAGCTGATTTACCAAAACCTAAACCTAAACCTAAATTAGGTTGGGTATCTAATGAAACTTTAGGAGATAAAAGGTTACTTAAATTGTATTCACCCAAATTTACATCTTTAATTTTAAATATACTACTACATCCTAATTGTAAACATATGGTTTATAGTATTTATAAAATTAAAGGAGGAGTTGTACTTTTTAACACTTTGCTAAATAAATGTGGTATAAAATCAGCAATATTTTCAGGAGATTTAAATGATGGCGAAAGATTAAGATTACTAAGTAAATTTAATTCTCCCGAAAACAGAAATGGAGAAAAAATACAGGTTATATTACTCACGGAAGCAGGAGAACAAGGTATTACACTGTTAGAAGTAAATAATGTTCATATTTTAGAATCTGGAGGTCATAATTTTAAAATTCAACAAGCAATAGGACGTGCAGCTCGTTTTAAATCTCACGTTAATTTACCTGAAGATAGAAATTACGTTAATGTTTGGAGATATTGGTCTTCAATATCTCATGGAATTTCATTTGAACCTTTACCTGGTATTGACGAAATATTGTATAACAAGGCTAAAGTACGTCAGGACACAATAAATACATTTAACGAAGAAATTCAAAAAATAAGTATATAGATTAGAACTGTTTTTAAAGTTATTACTTTAAAAACTTTTAAAATAAACTAATTATACATAATATAAATACTACTAAAACTATTACTATTATTAATACTAAGTATATAATATCTAATTTATTATTTTTAGTTGGTTTAGGATTAAAAGATAAAGATCTATTCTTAAGATCAGCGTGTATCCCAGCTATAAAATCATTCCAATTAGGTAAATCTATATAATTTATTGGAGGGGTATATTTTATCCAGGGCATTTGTAACATAGCTCTTCTTGTATAACCAGTACGTGGGTCAATACCTCCCGCGGTAATATTTAGTTCAGTATCAATACTTTTTCTTTGTTTTTCATATTTTGGAATCTTGTAAATTTCAGAATTTCCCTTGTACTCTGATGGATACCAAAAATCTGGAATTAAAGCCACACTATTATGTTCTACATCACATTCGTTAACCCCTCTTAACATATAAAAATAACCATTTCTTCCCCAATTAGTTCCCCATGAATTTTTAACTATCCAATATTTTATACCTTTTTCTTCACCCCATCCAACTAAGACAATTGCATGACCTCCAACTTGTGGTCCTTTATTATCCCATTTATATATTTCAGTTTTCGCATCAAAAGTATAAAAATTAGGATAAATTTTTATTCCTGTACAAAGAGGACCCCATTTAAAAATATTTTCTCTTAGAGTTAATTCAGAACCATTGTTTTGCTTAGTTCCAGGTAGTCCATAAAAACCAATTGCTCTATAAAATCTACAAGGAGTACCTCCCTGTACTCCTGTAGTGTAGTTGAAATAATTATCAGAGCACATGTCTCCATATATACCAGAAACAGTGGAGCATAAGGGAGAAGTATAGACATTCTCAAACGAAGATAAAGGATTCTCTTTATCAAATCTTCCTGTTGTTACGTTATAAGGTACGCACTCTAAAGTTGAAGTACCAATAAGGTATAAATATCTAGCAGCATCTACCAAACTATTTCCAAAACAACCTGAATAATTAATTTCATCTTGTATCACGCCATCCCTATATGGATGATCTATATTCATTTCCCTTCCTTCTAAATCGCATAGAGCAACTTTAGCAGCTGATAAAGTAACTTTTATTTTCCCCAGTGACTGTATATTAAATCTAGATCCTAAAACATCAGTAGTAGCGAATGCCCAACAAGATCCGCATGAACCTTGGTTTTGAACAGGTGGTAATAATTCTTTCCAAACTATTCTGCCATCAAATTTATCAGGTATATTGATATTTTTTCTAAAATTTTTATAATTTATAACATTAAGAAAACTATTATTTAATTCTTTTGAATCACTTCTAATCAATGTATTTAGTGGACGATTTTTGATAGCTGATTGAAGTGAACTAGATAATTTTTCCATTTTAATTAATATATTTATAAAATTTAAAGATTTTACTATATATATATATATAATGCAATATAATAGAAATAAAAAAGAAAACGATTATAGTTTAAAACAAGGAAAAGGAGGGGGAAAAGGAAAAGGAGGGGGAAAAGGAAAAGGTGGAAAAAATTACGATAATAAAAACAATAGAAAGAGCATTGAATTCAATAAAACTTTCAAGCATTTCCAAAATTTAAATAGTTCAATTCCAGATTATATACTAGAAAAACTTTTATATATGCCAAATAATAAAGGTTATATATGGAAAGGTATATTTTGTTATGGAGAAGCTCCAATTGATAGCGTATATAAACAAGTATTGTTTGAAAAACAAAAAAATTATACAATAATTCATGAATGGGATTATGAAAAAATGGAAAAAAAGATTTGGTACAAATATCATAGACTAAAGAGAGAATTATACCAAACTGAAGCTATTACTATAAAACAAATTCAAAAAATACATTAAGATATTTTTAAAGATATATCTTTAAAAATTCATTTAGGTTTATAAGACAATCCTAATTTATAATTCAATCCTGTATTAACACCAAATATTATGTGAACTATAATACCAAATGGAATTGTTAATATTACAGATGCAATTATAAAGTTTAAAGTTCTTAGCTTGTTAAAATGCCATTTTTTTAATATAAGAAAAATTAGTATCATTCCTATCAATGATACTACTAAATCAAAAATAGACATACCAAATATCTTATATTTTCGTAATTCGTTTATATTCATTTAATTATATAGTTTTTTTTCAAAATTACATAAATTTTATTTACATCCATAAATTACTATTGGAACTTTCCTCATTAACATGTTCTTTACGTGTATTCAATATTAAACTTTTGCAATCTTCTTCGGTAATTTCAGATGGATTTGAATCACGTTTATTAAACAAAAAATTTGCTAAAATACTAGAACTTAAATGTAAATTACTAATAGTTTTCCAAATCATATTTATTAGATTTGTATTATCATATGATTTATATGTGAAATTAACCATTTCTTCTACTTGTTTTTTAGATAATTCTTTTAATATCACTGTATAATCCACCCTCCCATGACGTAGTAGTACATTATCAAGAGATTTAGAATTAGTAGAAGTCAATATAGTAATTAGTTTATGAACGTGTAGTGTTCCATCAAGAATATTAGTTAATGTAGTTAACGCATTTATAGAACCCTGATTACCACTATTAGCTGCATCACATAATATATCTATATCCTCAATAATTAATAAACTATTTTTGTTCATTGAATTTAGAGCAGCACATATATTTTTTTCATTCATATTTGCTGTTACACTAATAAAATATATATCTAAGTTTAATTCAGAAGCAATTATTGTAATCAAAGAGGATTTACCACTACCTGGTGGACCAAGTAATAAATAATTACGCTTGAAGGGTCTACCAGAGTCCTCGTATTTCTTTTCAGACTCTATAAATGAGTTGGCATCATCTAAAATTGAGTTAACTGAATCATCACCTGTCATTAAACTTTCTCGTAATCTTTTAGGATAACTAGAAATAGTTCTCCAAATGCTATTAGTAAGTACTTTTACTATAATATTGTTATTTTCAGTATTAGATTTTTGTTGAACACACTCTCTGCTATGAATTAAAAAGTTTTGAAAAACATAATAAGCTTCTTCATTTGGTATATTAATTGTTATCTTTTCTATGTCTTTTTCCTGGATTAATTCACATGCATACTCGAACCCATCCCATTCTAAAAGGTGTTTTCCAGGAGCTAAATAGAATTCTAATATTCCGGTTCTTTTAGAAAAACCGACTGCTCTGTTTCCAATATCAGAAAGTATATTTTCCTTTTTGATTAAAGAACCAAATTTCATAATTGGCAACCATAAAATATTATCATTTTCAATGATAATATTTTTTTGAGGATTATTTGATACTTCTAAATTTTTAATACGATTTAGAAGAGTTGAATCAAATTCATATTCAGTTGACATTTTATTTATAAAAATTCTTTTCTTAAAGTCTTTAATAAGTATATAAAGATTGCATCATATATTAAAAAATGATTGTGATTAAAAAACTACAAAGAGTTGTTCCTATAACTCTAAAAAGACTAACAAACAAAAATATACCAAAAACCAAAGAAGTTATTTTAGATCCTGTGCTACAAAATAGATATAAGGAGCCAAATATTAAATTAGTTCTCAAACCTTCTAAAAAAAATAATTGTATGTAATAAAATGGATACAATAGATATTATGATTGGTTTTGTTATTGGAGGAATTATAATTGCTTTAATATCATTTCTGATATATTATATACACAGTAAGAAATCAGGAAGTAGTGGTAATACTCCTGGTGACAAACCAGGAGACCATGGAAATTACCCAGAAAATCCTATACCTCCAGGAAATCCTATAGCACCAGGTGATATTAAAGTTAGTACCAAACCTATGGCACTATCTGGATTGAATAATTACGATGGTATTGCTTATTTATTTTGGCATGTTAATAATGCTATGGGTACAGGTTTATCTAAATTTCCGTGGGATCCCGATTTTAAAATGAAAGGAAAAATAAAATACTTTATTGTAGGTATTTGGCCAACTTGGACCACAAATAATTTTAATTATATAATTAATAAATATGGATCACAATATAAAAACTGTTTAGCTTCAAAACAAACTGCGACCGGTGGAATAGAAGATGCTATTAGTTTAATTATATTATGCCAAAAGTATGCTGACTCTGTTGGAGCGCAATTTGTACCATTCTTATTACCACCTCTAAAAGGTTGGTCTAATAATATCAAAACAGCTGGAGATGTTTTAACTGGTATAGATGGACAACTATTAATAATGAAAGATATATATAATTGCCCATGCCAAGGAGTACTAATAGAAGGGGAAGAACATTATATGGATGATTTACACGAGGTTAATGTCTGGACAGGTAAAGAAATTTCAAAAACAGGTGGTTCAGCTTCATTAATGGCAGATCATATTTTTTGTGCAATGAGGTCTAATTGGTCTAAGGATTATATTAAAAGTAAAAATCTTAAACTTGTTAGTGATACACTTACTGTAGCATGGTCCGAACAAGGACCAATGGACTCAATTAAAACATATCCTTCAGCTTCTACAAAATGGTGGTATGATTTTCAAGGAGAGGGCAAAGGTAATGATAACAAAACTATAAGTAGTTGTGAATTCACGTGGCCTGATTCATACGAAGGTAATTGGACGGCGCCGGTAGGACACCCAGAATGGGGACACTGGAAACCACCAGGATTATTAGAAAATTGTAAAGAAGGTAATAAGGGAGGATGCGAACCATTAGATGAATATAAAAATAATTATGGATTATTTAAAGAAACATCTGATAAGCCTTGTTGTGCAGGTTTCGCTAAAGGATTTACTAATGACAGTATAGGTAGATATTGTATTCCTCCAGGAAAATATGGTTCTCTCACTAAAAATGAACTATATTTCCAAATGAATCAAATAAAACAGTGTATTTTCGCAGTAGGAGGACCAGGAAGTGATTTAGGAATTCAATATTCTGGAGTAGGATCAGAAAACGCTAGTTTAGGTGGAGGTCCACCTTGTGATAAATATAGTCAGACTGTATTATTTGATTTATATAATGATTTTAGCGATACTTCAAATTACGGAAAATTTTGGAATATGAAATTCGGAAATTCTTTAGCCATATATGGTTAAATAATTATTTCACAAGAAATAATTATTTCACAAGAAATAATTATTAATTCTTTTAATAAAACTAACTATGATAGGTTCATTACAACCACAAATTAATAACAATTTCAAAGTTGCTATATTTGATATAGATAATACTTTAACAATTTACGAATCAGATGACAGAAAATGCTCTCGTGCAATAAGAGATATACAACCTGTTTGGCCATATGGTTCATCTGGTACCACTCAAACGGTATTAGATGTATTAAAAGAGTGTGACAATAATAATTTTCATATCGCAATTGCAACCGCCGAAACTGGGGATGGCGCTTATGATAAACAACAAAAAGATTTCCTTTTTTCTCTTGGGAAAAGATCAGGACTGCATCATAAAGCAAATATAAGATTTAATTCCTTATTTGGAACTGAAGAATGGATTAACTCCTCGCTTTTTCAAAATACATGTACAGTTCTTGGATATAGCCAGTCTAATTATAATCAATCTTCATTTTGTAGAAAAGAACCATGTGAATTTTCAACTTCTAAAATTCCTCACTATATGAATATACTAAATTTTTTAAATATTCCACCTACAAGATATCACCAAAGTATTGTATTTGACGATTCAGTACAAAATTTAGCAGATGCTTCTAAAATTGGACTACAAACTTGCCAAGCTTCGCTAAGTTGCGGTGGACATGAATGCCAAGGAGGGTGTGGATTAGAACCAAGCTCCATAGATTTAATCAGAAATCAACCTAGATTATCTCATGATGGTACATACTTTAAAGCATTATCATCTTATAATGATAAGAAATGTAACTTTTTTAAATAAAATCATTAAGATACTTAAATAAATGGCTCTAAACTATTTAACAGTAAGTCTGGGTTATATTTAGCAATATCTACGTATTTTTTTATAATGTTTATATTTTCTTTAGATATTTTCCTATTAACTAATCCCTGTACACCACCAAAAAATACTGTTCCTAAAGCTTTAGTATTAGGAAACCTACCATGTTTTTCAATATCTATAGGTTTTGACATTCCAAAATCTATATAATAAAATTTACCATTTTTATACATAATATTTAGAGGATTAGGGTCATTATGATAAATTCCTAATTTATCCATTTCAGTTGATAACCTAATTAAATCATATTGCTGTTCTTCAGTTAATATACCACCTTGCTTATCTAACAGTTCTTCTATAAGTCCATCCATTAATTCCATTATTATTTTACCGCCACCAGGTTGTGGGAGACATTTTTCTAATATTACACCATATATTTTAGGAGATAGGTCATAAGAAGCAGCAAAATCTTGAGTTACAGCTTCTATAAAAAGCTTTGCTGGAGACTTTTGCTTTTTAAATACTTTCATTGCATATTGATCTGAACTACTTAATATCTCTACCTTATAAGTTGTACCCTCTTTTCCAGGAGTACCTAGAGTTTTTAGAATATTTAATTGGATTTCTCCACCATTTCTTTTTAATATCATTTTCTTATCAGTTGCATTTACAACACTCAATACTAAGTTAGGATCGAGTTTATTAGATTTATAGAAAATAGTGAGTATATATCGAGCTCTTTGTGTATAACCTAATTTACTAGATATAGAAAATTTACAAACTTTTTCTAAAATCAGTTTATCATCTTTACTTATTTTACTAAAGTTTTTACTATTCGTCAAGTTACAGAATTGTGTTATTGACATTTATTATATATTAAAATTTAATTATAATACAAATTACATTCTTTAATAAAATAAGAATGATAGCAAAAATATTATTTTATGCGTTCTTAATAATATTTATAATTTTATTATGTATGTTATTATTTATATTGATCTTGAAATTTATTAATAATAAAAGATATACGGATAAATTTAAATACTCATCATCTAATAAATCAAATGATAAATCTATAGCTATTATAGGAAGTGGTCCTTCTGGTATCATGACTGCGAAATACTTACTAGAAAAAGGTTTTACTAATATCACTATGTATGGAGATTTTGATAAATGTCAACTAAAAACTTTACATATAAATGATATTCCTATAGATACACAAGCTTGCTTCCTTCATATAGGATATAATAATACTGTTGTATCTTTAGCAAAGGAATATGGATTTAATATAGATAGTATTTACACTACTACAATTAATAAAAATGTTAAAAGTACTAATCCTACTAAATGGCAATCTTTTAAATTAATGCTTTTAATAATTTATTACTTTTATATAAACCAAGAACCAGAAGTATTAGGAGAAAATGCCCAACAATTCATAAATAAACATTCTATAAATGCATGGTTTGATGAAAATATATTCTTAAATGGACAATTATATGGATATACTAAAGAAATATCAACTTTAGATGCTATGTCATGGTATGAAACCTTGGCCCCTACTTTATTTGTATCTTTCCCAAATCTTTCCCTTAATAAAACAAATATAATCAAAGAAGGATATGAACCATTATTCAAAAAAATTATAGATAGTCTTAAAATTAGCAGAATAAAAAAATATGTTTACAGTATAATTCCTCAAGACAATGGTAAAATAAAACTTATACTAAAAGATAAAACTGAAGCTTATTATAATAATGTAATAATAGCTTGTCCAACCCCAAATGTATTCTCACCTCTTGATAATATATTAAAACATTCCGATTGTAGTGTAACATTCATATTTGTTCTTTTATATTCTAGTAAAGTTATTCCAAACAAAGTTGGTATATATTATAATACAGAAGCTCTAAATAACTCTAGATATAATACTATTACAGCTCATAGATATTTTGGAAATAATAAAGATGGATTAAGTATTAATGGAGTATTAGGATATATTGAACCAAACATAGATAAAAATAAGTTGTTATCTAATCTAATTAAACAAACTAGCGAAATATTAAAAATTCCCCATATGGAAACCTTGTATTGGAGAACTGAACAGTATAACACCAGATTTTCTTCGGACACAATTAAAAAAGGTTTAGATTCAAAGGCGTGGGATTTACAAGGAAAAGATGGGATTTATTATGCTAGTGCACCATTCTGTCACTGGAATATAGATAGTATATGTGAGCATGTTAAAAGAATGTGTACTAAAATATAAATATTTAGATAGTTTTTTAAATCCATTTTAAAAAAACTATCTAAAAAGATAGTTTTTTTCCTACCTTAAATAAAAATGGTTTCAAAAAAACGCAGCAGGAAACCCTGCAAAAAGAATCAAGTCCGTAGCAGAAAAACTGGACATTGTCGCCTAAGGAGCACCGCACGCAAAGAATCCCGTAGGGCATCACGCGCAAGAAAAGGATCTAGGTCTAAAACTCACCACGGTGAAGAAGACTACACTACCAAAAAATCTAGCAAGTATTACAACCACAGAGGTCATCGTCAAAGCCATCGTAAAGGTAGCAAAAGACGCTCCCGTCCATACAGGAAATCAAGGAGCCGCCGTAAAGGAAGCAAAAGACGCTCCCGTCCATACAGGAAATCAAGGAGCCGTCGTAAAGCTTGTAAATCCAACCAAGTTCGTGACCAAGTAACCAAACGCTGTCGCCTTAAGAAGAGCGTCGCCAAAAAGCACAGAAGGAAATCAGATAGGAAATCCCGCATGAAAAGCCGCAGGAGCCGTAAGTAAATTAAATAAGTATTAGATTTTTAAAGTTGGTTTAAACTTTAAAAATCTTCATTGAAGATTTTTCTTTATATTAATAAAATGCCACGACGGAGTCCAAGGAGAAAAAGCCGCAAATGGTAACCAAATCGTTCAAAATCACTACCAACAGAATGTTTTTTAGGTGACAACCATTCTTATCCAGTTTGTCCCAAAGGAAAAAGAAAACCAAGCTGTCAAGGCTTAATTGCTGCCTATTCCAGAGCAGCTACTGTCGCCGGCAGGGCTCGTAAATCAGGAACCAGAGGAGGATCAATGGCCAGAAGAGTTATGTCTAAAGCAAGAAGCTTACGCAAAAAACACAGATGTAAGCATGTTAGGAGTAAATATAAAAATTCACGCAAAAAATCAAGACGTAAATCCCGTTCAAGACGTAAATCCCGTTCAAGGAGAAAACCCTGTAAGAAGAGTCAAGTTCGTGATAGGTCCACAAAACGTTGTAGAAAGTCTCGTAGAAAATCACGAAGACGTAGGTCACGCAGATAAATAATTATTTTTAAAGTTTGTTTAAACTTTAAAAATATAAATTTACACACATGCTTCTTTACATGTACCACAAGCATTTTTATCATCTAGTTTATCGGGACTAGGACAAAAATTACCCGGACCATCGTATCTTTGATAAAACACAGTATCACTTCCTGGACAACCATCAGAATCTGCACAAATTGCACATCCCGCAGGATTAGTACATTGGTACCATTTATAACCAGTCTCGCTATCTTTATTATAATTACTTGAAGTACAAACTAGTTTTGCACTATCTAAAGTAGGTTCACTTCCCCATCCTCCTTCACTATTATAACAACCAGGACATACACACACATGCCCCCCCTGTGGTAGTGTGAGAATACTATCTGCGTCCTCTTTGTTGGGATCTGTAGGGTTTAGGTAGCAAAAGCCAGTTTTTTCAACACCCTTATAACCAAACCGATTGTTATGACAAAAGGTCATCTTCTTCTCCTTATCGTTCTTATAAGGTGTTCCGTCAGATCCGTCCCCTGTCACATATCTATAACATCCATAAGTAGTAATACCATTTGTTTTAGCATTATTTGTATTTCTGCTATATACTTGTTTATACTTAGTATCTTTAGGTAGAGTATATGGACAAGCTATATTTTTGGCTTTTTCTTCACATGTTCTTCTAGTACGAAATTGTCCTGTTCTTGTTTGATCATTACTTGGAACAGATTCACAAGTCACATTAAGCATTGTTCCATCTTGTGAAGCATCATATAGAGACCTGTTTTCGGTTACAGGGTCAATAGTTTTAAGATCATAACCTTTAATACATATGTGAGTGTCAGTGAAATCATCTAGTTCACAAATTTGGTTATCTGGACATATCTGACCTGTAAGTACATCATCACCTGTTCTACAAATACTTAGAGATTTGCCCTGAATCTGGTCAATATTAGTATTACTATAATCTACTTCCGTACAATTAGGTAGTAATTTTAGACAATTATCGGTAGCTTTACAATGTCCTGAGTTAGCATTATAGTCTAATTTTTCAACTCTTTTCAAATCTTTAAACATGTTAATACAGTCATAATCAGTACAGTTAGTAGCATCAAATGTAGAACTTATACTTCTTGTTGCTGAAGATAAATTTTCTGTTCCATCATTATGACAAAACATAAGTTTACTTTTTAAATTGCATACTGGTAAACCATTATCTACAATCTTTGCGTCTTTATTTATAGCTTTTTGATGAACATTTGGAGGATCTGTTTCTGGACTTACATTACTGGTTATACATGTAGTATTAACACATGCTTGGTGTAGTTTACCTCCAAAATGCCTTTTAAAGCATGATTGTACATTACCCTTCTCATCAGCTTTTGGTTTACAATATACTGGTTTCCCCTTATCATCTAATCCACATTTTACACCGCATCTATTATCGTTATCTAAATCTTCAAAATCAGCACAACATCTGTCATCTTTATCAGAAAAGGTTGGACAACAAACTTGGTCACCAGTTTTCTTCTTCGTATGAGTATTTAATGGATCACAACATCCATTTGAAGTTACCAATTGATCTCTTGTACAACATGCGTGATTAATAGTATCGCACTTAAATGGACAACATTTACCATTACACATTTTACTTGTAGATGGGCATTTATCACATTTCCCGGTAACTTGGTTTGGGTTCTTACTTATATCACAACATGTGTCGTTTTTATCTTTAGTTGCAACACATCCTGTACAACATGCTAGATTCCCCTTTTTATCTTTGTATTTGTGTTTACAATCAGATGTTGATTTTTTACATGGTATTTTCTTATTTAAACATTCGTGGGTGGAAGTGAAAATACAGGAATCCCCACATAACTCCTGACCATCACTACATACATCAGCTACACATTGTCCAGTAATGTTTTTCGTTTCACCAATTGGGCATTCCAGACAACCATAATTTGGCCAAAATTTTTTACCACTTACACACTCTTCTCTACAATAGTTTCCGTCAAGGATTTTACCAGCTGGGCACTTTTTATTAGAAATAAAATGGGTTATCAGATAATGACTAGCATAAAATATTCCTAAGCCTGCTGCTAAATAAATAGTAATGAATATTATATATTTAATAGCTTTTCTCATTTATTTAATAATATATTTTATATTTAGAAGCTTTTTTCATTTTTTAAATAATTTATTTTTATATTTAATAAATGTTTAATTCATCTATAATTATATATTCAGTTTTGGGATTCGTCATAATTATACTATTTACAGTAATAGTAAACAGGAATAGTGTAATTAAAAACGAGGAGGAGAAAAATAGTGGTTTGTCAAAAACCATAGATCAACAAAAAGTAGTTGTTGATAATCAAACTAAAAGAGTTAAAACCATTCAAGCACTAAATAATCAATTAACTGACGAAAATCAAAAATACAAAAAAGAATGTAATATACCCTTTTTACTTAAAGAAAAGGATGGTTTTATACTTAAGGGTGATACAGCTTTTTTCACCAGAGATTTTGTTTCGGGTTCTGACGCTGATAATTACTGTAAACTTGCTGGATATTCAGGCTTACAAAAACAAGCAAATTGGGATACAACTGATAATACTTGTACTCCGGGTGACGCTTGGTGGATGTCAAGTAACAAATCACAAGATAATATATTTGATGGGGCATATTATCTTGGTTATTATAATGATAATGTAGCATGTGGTGGGGATAGGAGTGATGGCTGGATTCGTGCACAACCAACTAATTCTGCCCCAACGAAGTATCCAGGTAAGGTAGCTTGTGATGCATCCAGCACAAGCTAATACTATTTTACAGGAAACATTCTATTTTTATAATCATGTAAATTTTCTAACCCCATATCTGTATTACAACTACCGCATACAGGCTCTAGATTACCTATCGTATTTTCTCCTCCGTAGAAAAAAGGGATAATATGCCCACATTGGAAATTTTCATGCTCCAACATCTTTTTACATACAAAACAACTTGCAAAATTATCTCCTCTTCCTTTAATTTTAGAAAATGAATTATATTTATCCCATACCATAGATCTAAGTTTTTTTCCAATTTTTCTTGACGAAGCACTAATTAGATAATGTGGCATATCTTCGTAGTCTATATTATTTTCTAAATGAGTAATTATCCTCTGTAACCATTCAAAATTCTGAAATAATCCTAAAAATAAACTATTCACAGGTGATTTCTTCATACACTTATCTAAATTTTCTTCAACTGCGGGTATTTTCCATTTTTTCCATAGATCTATATTATAACAATTCTTACTATAGTAATTATTTATTTTTTCTACTTCTAATATTAATTCTCCTAAAGATAATGTATTTAAAATATCTAAAAACCCTAATTTTTCCATATTTTCTGCCAGGTGATTTAAATTTATATTAGGTTTATGAGGCTTTTTTGCATCTGAAATATAACTTTGGTATTTTTGATTTAAATGTTTCCGCAATCCATTAATAATATTCTGATGACTACTGTTTTTCACTAACTTTACTTCTCTATTATCATTAGATATTGCCCATAATTTTTCCATATCCTCTTTAGTTTTAGCTTTTCTAACTTCTATTTTTACAGATATATTAATATTATTTGTATCAATAATATTTTTTAACGCACAATAACGATGCTGCCCATTTAACAAATATAAATTATCATTATAATCACAGATGAGTAAAGTACCAAAATCGTAAAATCCATTTTTATTATATTCTTCTTGTAATTTTATTACCAACTCTTCAACTCTGTTTTGATTTATTTCTCTTTGTATATCTGGTATTACTAAATGTTTTAATAAATCTTTACCCAAAACAAAAGCAATATAAATATTTGAATTAGGTGGGTGTTGGATAAATGTAGGTCTTGAAAGTTGTAATAAGTCGTTCATTATATATTAATTACACTTAATTTTTTTAAGTTATTATAATAAATGTCTTGTAAAAATGATTATTACTATAACAAAAAAGATCGAAAATGTAATAAAACTCTAGAAAAATTATGTCCTTATGGATATTATTTAAATATTTCTAGTGATAACAAATCAATTACTCCATCACCAGTTTGTAATTATACTCCAATAAGAACAAAAACATCTGATGAATGTTTCTCCTTATGTAGAAATAGTAACAAATGCGGTATTGCCTATTGGGCATCTAAAGATAAATTGTGTAATCAATTAACAAGTAATTATACAGACCATAATTGTAAAACTCATAATTGGGATAAATTTAATGTTAAGGGAATTTGTAATAAAAAAGATAATATAGTTTCATTAGATTATATAAAACCAGAAGTTATAAACTCTGTTAACAAGTTCGAAATATAAAATGTTTTTAATTAAAAACATTTTAAAATATGTATTTTGTTAACATTAATAATAAATATATGATTAATGATACTACCCCAGATCCTATTATTATTGGATTTTTAATTCTAAAACCATATAACAACCATAATATTTGTCCTAAAATATTCATTAATAATGTAAGATGAGTTAAAGAAGAAGTTGTTTTTTCTCTGTACAATTTAATTGTAATCTCTAAAAAAGCTAAGGAAGTTACTATAGCAGCTATACCTCCTAATAGTTCGTCTGAATTTTTCATTTATTATTAACAACTATTAATATTATTATTCTCAACTACTTCTGCATAAGGAGGAGGGTTAAATAAATAAATTATATTCTTCTTACATTCTCTGAAATATACTCCATTTTTAATATTAGAATATCTTTCATACCAAACAGATGAAATATCTTTGATAGATAATACTTCTGAAATCATAATCAAAAGAAATGTAGAAAATACCATTAAACCCAATTGAATTAAAACATTATTCATAATTCTAAACGATGGTTGTTTAGATACCGCACAGAACGCATATTTAGAAGTAAAATTGCTGAAACAATAACAAGCTCTGATAACCCAAAATGCAAAAATAGACAACCCTAATATCGTTGATACAGCTGCCCAATTTGGTTTAATTCCAAAAGCTCTTACTACAACACCTAAATTCTGAGTATATTCACACAAAATATACAAAATTATAGGTAATCCTACTACAACCAAAGTCGAAATTCTTTGACCAATACTATTTTGTTGTTCATTTATAAGACCTTTAAAAGCATCTTGGCAAATTACTATAGTTTGTTGAGATGTCCAATTATAATCTTTACATAGATTTATTTCATCTGGATCAGCAGGTTTGGCTGTATAACAATAAAAAAGCATAACAATAAATATAGACAAATTAGACAATATAACCACACCTTTTGATACTAAAAATTTTTTAAGTGTATCCTGCCAAGATACATCATCAGTTTCTTTTTCAAAATTTAACTGTTCATCTGTATAAGATACAAAATTACAGTTTTGTTCACTATTAGTTTCAGACATGTTTCTATATATATAGAGAAACAAACATTACTTTAAATTAATTTATTTTTAAAGTCTTATTATGACATTGGATATGGTTGTAATTGTATCTACGGGGGTCGTGGAGCATATTGTGGTTGTGGAGCATATTGTGGTTGTGGTTGTGGAGCATATTGTGGTTGTGGAGGATATCGGGGTTGTGGTTGTGGAGCATATTGTGGTTGTGGAGGATATCGGGGTTGTGGAGCATATTGTGGTTGCGGGTTAAACATATAATATATTTTAACACCAGCTGCAAGTAAAAATCCAACCACTAACACTATTATTATTACTTTAATTGGCCCTGCAAGACTTTTTAACATATTACCTATTTTATCAGAAATATTATTAAATATATTTGAAGCTGGGCTAAGGGCTCCATCTATAACATTTTTTATGAAACCACCAAAACTATTAGGAGTATAAGTATAAGTAGCACCAGAATTGACACCTATTGGTGAACATGCTAACCCTTCCTCCGCACAACAAGCATAATTATTACTATCACTAGCATCACATTTTATATATAACTGACCTTTAATACAACCTGTACTCGTATTAGTACATAGTGTAGGTGTCTTATTAGGTGGTATATTACAGTTACACTTGCTTGATGATATAGTTACTGGTGTCTTAGGGTTAAGACCAGATGGGCCTCCTGTTAATAGGTAACATTGAGGATTAGAATTAGAATACTGAATATAGAAAAAAATTAAACTTCCTATCGTTGATATTCCAAGAGCAATTGTTAAACCTTTTACTATCTTCTCTTTCAAGGATTTCTTAGTTTTTTCATCGGCACCAGGTTTCATTTCATTTACTTTTTGTTCTAATTCTGGACTTTCTAACATTCGATTTTGTAAATCAGTTAATTTTGTATTTAACTCAGATAATTGTTCCTCAGGTGGATTATGACCTTCTTTAGCTGCTTCTTTGTAAATTTCAGTAATTCTATTTCGTAATGCTTCAGCTTGTTTATTCACACTATCACCAAATACCTTTTTAATGTTTTTCACCGCGGCATCTTTAACACTTGTTAATTTATTCTTTATCGCCTTTAGTCCTCTTTGTAAAGTACTATCCTTTTTAAGCTTATCTGTTAAATCTGTTACTGCTTTATCGTATACAGTTTTTAATTGTTCCACAGTATCAGCACTTGGATCAATCTCTAGTTTTTGTAAAGTATCAGAAATTGCATCATATGCCTTATTAAAGAAGGCTTTATCAGCCTCTGGAATTGTTTTTTCGAGTGCAGATCTAACATCTACATTAACTGTATTAAGATAAGTTGTACGAGCTTTATTTATTGCTTCTTGACTCCCTCTTTGTGCAGCATCCTTATTAGCTCGCTCAAATTTTTGGGTAGCTTCATTTATTGATTCTTCATTGACTTCAATTGAAGGTTCTTCGCCACCTGTTTCTCCTCCTCCTTCCCCAGCTTCATTAAATATATCAGGAACATCCATTTTTATTTATAATTATAAATAAAAAAAAAATAATTAGCATTAATTAGTAGGTAAAAAAATCAAATATGCTAAGATAGCTATTACAAGAGATAATGTTATTAGTATTTTTATAGTAGCCAAAGATTGATTATGAGCACTAACTTGAGCATTATAAGAGTCTGTAGAGGCTGCTAATGCTGCATTAGTTCTAACTAATTTCACCATTTGATCCTGAAATGCTTGACTCTCCTTAGCAAAATTAATTATTCCGGTTTGAAAAGTAGCATTAAATGTAGATTGTGCCTGACTTAATTGTTGTTGTAACTTAGATGTTTCAGATTGTGGTAACAAACCACCTATTCCAAACATTCCTCCGATACTTCTTCCAAAACTTGAAAAAAATCCCATTTTTATATTAGTTATTAAAAAAATTATAAATTCTTAATATCTTTCCACTTGGGTAATAACAATTTTGATAAAAGAAATAGAGAAACGCTCATCACAAATATAATACCATATATAGATACTTGTTTTTCATTATAAAAATATTCACTAACCTCCTCATCACTGGCATCCTTTAATTTTTGAATTGCTGTACATGAGTTTGTAGCGTCAAGTGCAGCAGTTTCTTTTAGCGTACCTTCTCTTGACGCTAATTGTTTCATGCTATTACTCATTTCAGTAGTTTTTAATTGAATTTGTCCTATTTTATCTCTTAGGCTTGATTCAACACTTCCAGATTTACTTGCAGTAACTCCAGCCCCAAATACCATTCCAACCATCATTGCTCCTCCGATAAAATTCATTATAATAAATTATGTTTATAATTAGTTAGAAATTAAAAATAAAGTTTTGGTAAGAATTTATAAATAATGAAATATAGAAAACATGAGTGTTTTAATTGCAAAAAATTACTTTTAGTAAACTCCAACTGGTATTTCTTTAATGATAAAGTATTTTGTTCAAAATCTTGTAGAATAAATGTAATGTCTGAAAATGTAATAAATATAAAAAATTTTTAATTATAATAAATATGGGAGTACAAAATAGTAAAGCAACTACATTTTCTGAATACCAACAAGAATATATTAAAGAATTAACTACTAGAAGAGCTAGAGGTGGTAATCCATGAGCAAATTTGCCTAAATTTAATTATAAACAAAAAAAACTTATTGAAAGTGAAATAAAATATTTAGGAGCTCACGGAGCTTATGATCGCTCCACTATAAATGATATAGTAAATATGCCGAAAATTAAATGTGGTTCATTTAACAGCACACGGATCATCTCTTAATGTAGGCACCGATCAATATTTTTTTAACCTAACTTTAGAACAAAAAAATTTTAATGTTAGAAAATCCAGCATACCGCAAATCTCTTGTTGAAGATATAGGTTTTGCTAATGATACCGCACGTGGTAGAGATGTTTTCGTAGATCAAAAACAATATGGAGAATCAGACCGATTAGAAGTAAATATATACCACGAAAATGTCCCTAATATAAGTTTACAGTTTTACGGGGAAATAGGTGAATATACTTACTTTAAATCTGGTCTTTTTGATTATAACGATACAGATGCTGTTACTGTATTTAAAAATAATATAGCTAGCAATCAAGGAGTACCTCTAAAAGAAATTAAGGCTAATGCCCCATACGCAGAAAGAGTATTAAAACAAATGTTAGGTAAAAAATAAAAAAGTACAAGATTATTTTTTAAATAAATTAAAATCTACACAATGGGGAGATCATGTAAAATTAATGAATGTAGTTACTACTGATTTAAGAACGATGTACTACGATAATCTTTTACCAGAATCTGGGGTAATAATACTTCTAAGTTGTCGTTATGATTTTGATAAAAGTAAATATGGCCAAGAACAATATCTCATGGATATAGCACCTTTAGGGGGGAACCATTGACTATTCTTTAGATGATCAGTGTAGCCAAATTGCATGTAGTCAAAGACTTCAACGTCTGGATTTATTAGCACTTAAAAGTGGTAGAAGTAATATTAAAGATGCTGATATAAATTGTAAAGTTAGTGGTATGAATTGTTCTACTTGTAATGAAACAGAAGATAGATGTATATCATGTAAAGAGTCAAAATCAGTTATAATTTTACAAGATGACCAAAATCATTCAGATTGTTTAATGTGTTTCACTCCTCAATAAATTCTAGAATCCGCAGAGACTTATTTACAACTAAATTTACAAGATATAGATTACCCTAATATTAATGATAAAAAGATATTTTTTTATTCCAAATCCTATTTATCCTGATAGATGCCAAATTGATATAAAGATTCTAAAAATGATATTGATAATGTATGGTAATAGAAATCAAAGAATATTTACTGTAATTAGTAAAGAAAATTTAATAGATTTCTTATACATTATATTATGTTTTAAATATACAGACGATGAAGAATTTATCGAGGGACTTAATTATGTATTAAGTAAGTTAACATTTAGAGGAGATGTACCTGATTATGTAAGACAACTTAAAATAAATGGTTTTGATAAATTAACATTCCGCTCTATAATGGATAACTTATATAGTATTTATAATGGTATTTTAAATCATCAAGAATCTTCATCACTTAAAATGCAAAAACCCAAAAAAGAAAAAAGAAGAGGAAGCCAGTAGTAGAGTTATTTGGTAAATACTTCCAAATACCGTCCTGATATACTAATGTACTATTATTAGTTATGGATACAGATTTATCAATCGGTATATTTTGAATTCTGTTAGCATTATATCAACACTAGATACAGATTGTATTTTAAAAGGCATTTTAATTGTAAAAAATATTTTAAAATTATACAAAGTATTATTTTTTACAATTATTCTTCAGTTGTATCAATATTATAAAAAGAACGCTTTCCCCAATCACATCCGGTTTTTAAATGGTCCTTAGCACGTTCTAAAGCTCTATTCTTCCATTTTCTGTCTGTAACTTGGTTTTGCGTCACATTAGAATTACTTAACAATTTTATACTTAATTCCTCCTCTTCATTTCTTTTTTCTTTTTTAATTATACTCCCCATTTTCTTTAGTATTAGTATATATTATAATATTCCGCTTTACTTGCACCACAGCTTCGTGAAGCCTATTTATTATCTTTGCAAAATAAAATTCATTTTAATAGGCCACGGGTTTATATACCATCACCCAAATTTCTAGATCGTTATATTGGGTGGTGGAAACGAGCCGATGATAATATTGTGATTGATACTAATATGTATATACCTTCTAAACAACATCATCAGTCTTGAAAGTTGTTGCTACTAGTGCTAAAGAACAATTAGAAACTATGACAAATTTGAATATAATGAATGCAAAAATATCTAGTGGATATTTCGAAATAGATATGCTAGACTTTCCAGCAAACCGCCCATGGTACGCAAACAAGGCTACAATATATGGTCATGATTTCCATAAGGATGGTTCGAGTTACATTATTCCTCGAGAGGGGGTTACTACATGACAATGGCTTATCCAAAAGGAGTACAGACATCAATGTTTCGCTATTCTTACGGCAATAGATCGTACACAGATATTAAAAATATAAATACAAACAAGAGTTTGTTTATTTTTAATCAAAAAAATATTGAACACTCTGCTGTCACAGATATAGATTACAGCCGACGTTGTTTGATAGGTCGATTTTTTGAAGATACAAATCATTGGATGATGTTACATAGACCGAGTGGGGAAATTATTGCTAACGACGATGCACAACTTTTAGGAAACAACTAAAATTATAGACTCGTTTACTAATAACATCAGTCAATTTAATTTCCTTAGATACAGATGAATAGTGTTAGACAATTCTTTAACTCCCGCACTTTATTTTATTGGTTATATATATCAAACAAATAAATTAATTTTGTTTCTGAAATTAAAGATAAAACTATTCTATTATAAAATGATAGATGTTATGATTGATATTGAAACTTTGGGAATTAACCCAGATTCTGTTGTATTAACTATCGGAGCTATAAAGTTTCAAAAGGATGAAGATTTAAAATCTATGGAAAGTTATGAAACATTTTACGTAAAAATTGATCAAAATAGTTGCACTGAAATAGGTTGTAAAGTAGATCCAAAAACAGTAGAATGGTGGAATAAACAATCAGCCGAATCTAGATATGAAGCTATTGAAAGTGATGATAGAATCACTATTCGTGATGCACTAATCAAATTATCTAAATGGTTAAAAGGAGATAATATTATATGGGCAAACAGTCCTTCATTTGATTGTGTAATTTTAGAAAATGTTTATAAAAAGTGCAAATTAGATATACCATGGAAATTTTGGTTAATACGAGATTGCAGAACTTTATTTGATTTAGCAGATATTACTAAAAATGATTTACCTAACTATCAGCAACATCACGCACTTTATGATTGTTACAGACAACTGACAGGGGTAATTAAAGGATATAAAAAAATCAAGATTTTATAATTTCATATTATTATTTTAAACAGTTAAACTTGATAATTCTTTGCTGAATTCGCTGTTATCAGTCTCCATATCTTTTATTTCGTAATAATAGTCAGTATAAGATTGAAACTCTTGGTCTCCACCGTCTTTCATATTATCCCAAGCTATTTTATGAGAGGTTGCTTTAATTTCACCATCCAAAAGTGCTTTAGTTAATTTAATTGCTCTTACATCCTTTTGCATGGAACCATCCTCATTTTTATATTGAAAAATCTGCCTTGAAGGATCTGTACAAACATATTTCAATTTTCCTTGTTCGTCCTTTAAAATATTATCTACAGCAAACCTAGCAACACCTTTCTGACCCTGAACTAAATATTCTTCCGAAAAACCTCGCTGTATTGCTTGTTGTACCACTGGCTGTGACAAATCCATAGGGGTCGTAATCAACACCTTTTGATTATTATTGGTCGTACGAGGCTGCTTAGCAATCTCCTCAACTACTTTACTAGAGCGCTCTTCCCTTTGTTTGTAAAATTCATTTTCTACTTTTAAACGAATCGTTTTCATTTGCTGATTTTGCTCTTCAACTAATTTTTCCAGAAAACAGATTTTTTCTTTCATCATTTCTATTTCACAATCTTTGTTCTTAATGATATGTTTATGCTTTAACAAACAAATATCCTGATGTTTTTGATATCTGTGATTAGAGGAAAAATCTTTTTCACAATATTTACACACAAACGAAACATTATCAATTATATCTATCTCTGAATCAAGTGATTCAGTAAGATTCTGTTGTTGAATTTTTATACAATATTTTGCTGTTTTTTGATGATTAGTTAAAGAACCTTTGGTTGAATAACTTTTTTTACAAAAATTACATTTAAACGACATTTTATTAAAAATAGCTTGTCTTTAAACTTTTTTACTTGAAAAGTAAAAAAATTACTCGAAAAGTAAAAAAGTCAAAATATAACTTTGTAAGTTATCAAATTACTTTTTTAATAAATATTTTACTTTAATAGCCATTTTTTTACTTTTTAGCGTCCTTGGTGTAAAACACAAAATAACATAACTTTATCAAGAAATATTCTTTTTTTTGATTCATTTTCTCTGCGCACATTTTGGATGTGTGTTGAGATAAAATTTTTGTGTATAGAATTTGAAAATATAAATTTTTAAAGTACTACAAAAAGTATCTACTTTAAAAATTCAAAACAGTTTTTAATTGTATCTTTGAAAAAATCTATATGTTTATCTTTTGGTAAAATAAATCTTTCTCTATTCGCTTGCTCCCTATAATCATTTAATTTCTTAAAAACAAATAATCCTAGAGCATTCATAGCATCTTCATCACCACAATCTTGATAAAACACTACCTCGTGTTCATCGCTTTTATTATAAGTAGAAAGTCTGTTAGTAAGATTTTTAGCTTTTCCTAAAATATACCTTCTATCTTGTTTTAACGACGGGGTTGTAAGAATGTAAATAACATTGGAACAATCAAATTGTTTTCTAGGTTGTTTCTTAACGTATTTTTTAACCATATTAGTTATAACTTCATTTTTCTGTTCAATTGCAGCTAAAGCTATATCCTGTAATTTCCAATGATGTCTGATAATCCTTTAGGCCAACCATCCCATTGCGTCGATTGTATGACTGGTTATCCTTTGTTAAATTACTGTATATCTTTATTTACCATATACGCTGTTGATGATAATATATGTAAAAACCTTTTCAAAGATGAATCTTCATTTCATAGAACGGATTCTCCTTCCTTTTCAAAGATGAATCTTCATTTCATAGAACGGATTCTCCTTCCTTTTCAAAGATGAATCTTCATTTCATAGAACGGATTCAATTTCGAAAAGGAAGGAGAATCGAAGGGGTAGAAGTAAGAGTCCTTATGGCAGATAAGTCAGGATTTTTATAACAATACTTTCCATTATTACAACTTTTTATAATTCTTTTAAAAAAAAATGTTTGAGAAATATAAATGGCCGTAAAACTTGAACATTTAGTAAAAAATACTATATATAATATTACTTTTGGTGCAGGCGGAGGGAATTTCCAGTACCTAGGATGTGCCCAACTACAGATTGTAATAGGGAAAGAAGACGAGAGATTTGGTCCTGAATACGAACTTAAAGATTTTCCGAGGGATGACCGTAATCTACAAAGCGCTATAGCTAATATACAACAAGCTATAGAAGATCATCCATGTAGAGGACCGTTAGAAAACACTGCATATGTATTTTTTTTTCGGGACCCTGCGCAACCGGACGAGCCTGTTAACATAGTGCATAGCTTTTCTCCCGAAATTTATCAGAGCAATACTGATATTTACACAATCTATAATGTTCAGGGCGCTGGATACGCTCCTATAACTCTCGACGAATTTAGATGCGATTGGGAAAAAGCAGAACATACCAGAGCTGCAATGTTAGCTGTATTACAAGAGGCAACTGGGCTATTTTGGCATACTGAGCAGGTTTCTAATCTGGGAACAACAAATAATACTATATTAAGGGGGTCCTTAGGAGGTGGACTAAAATCAGGTACACTAACTAGTGTGGTGGTTGGAACTAATCCGGATAAAACACCAATAGTTGGTAAAAAAGTAAACTGCGACATAGTTAGTGTGTGGTATGACGTCGCTACTCACGTGTCAACACAGTTGATGATGCCAGAAGATTATTGGTGTTTTTATCGGACAATGTTAAACCCACAAGTATTACAAGGTGATAGTTTTATTCAACCAGTACCATGCTCAAGCACTTATGACCTTAATTTTGCCAATCAATGGTTAAAAGGAGACACATGCTGTGTCCTAAAAGTTTTAGTACCCAATGGTTCACCAATTACAGTCTTAGAGCCACCCGGTCACGAGATTTATGACGGTAGAAATAGTCAGTATGAAGTGGTCTTACCAGCTGGTATCTGTCGCAGGATAGGAGAAATTCGCAATCTCAACGGAGTAACTGTAGCTGACTACGTTTTAGAACCTTGGAACAAGAATCAATGTCTGGACTATATAAATAGTAACAATATAACTAGGGCTCCTCTGTGTTACCCAGGTACTGTCAAATCGATAACATTTTGATAAATTTAATATAAACCAAATTGACCAAGATATTGAAAGTTCTTATGAATTTTTGGAAATTCATAAGAGAAGAGGTAGATATTCTATATTTTTACACAACTTCCTTTTCCACTACCCATTCCAGGAACTCTTCTATGCCCTTTCCAACAAGATTGAGGACGTTTACCCTTACGGGATTTCTTTGGAGATTTCCTCCTAGACTTCCTCTTAGGTGATTTAAGTCTAGATTTCCTCCTAGATTTCCTCCTAGACTTGCTCCTTAGTGATTTTCTTCTTGATTTCTTCTTTGGAGATTTTCTCCTTGATTTCTTCTTTGGGGACTTACGTTTAGACTTTCCATATTTTGCTTTACTTCCACGTGGAGGACGAGAAGTGCTCCCTCCTTTTCCCGCCCAGTTATGTTTACACGCCCAATATCTATCAGTAAGTTTGTCTTTAGCAGTATGGCATCTTTGACGAGCTCTGAAACTCTTTCGCGCTGCTGGGCTATAGTTGTGGCCATATCCTGTAGCGCCGAAGTGAACAATCTTTTCTTTACCATTAGAACAAGCTTTTACGACGCTTTTCTTTCCGGCTCTCCAAGATTTCATTGGTTTATTACACGGCATTTGAGATTTCGATTTTTTTGGCATTTTATCATTCTATATAATAATAAAATTTATTGAACTTTAATTTCAAATATATATAAAAAAACTAGATAATTTTTATCCGCTTCTTCTAACTTTATGTTATAAATCATTTTAAGTGTGTTCCTAAAACCATAGCTATTTCCTTTTTATTATGTAAACCAGTAATACGAATATTGTTATCTGCTGCTATTTCTTTTAATTCTTTAAAAGTATAATCGTAATATTGTTGTTCAATATGTTAGAATGGTACTATTAGTTTTTTTGGTATTCTTTTGTTCTAGCCTTTGGATATTTTCTGTTACTATTAAGGATTTGTTTTGTTTTTTCTCCATTGTAAATATCTCGCATTGTCATATCAACATTAAAATCCCGCACCAAATTACTTCGCCTACTTCTTGTTTGATTTTGTTTAAATGCTCCCGGATTGCGTTATCCCAGTTTTTTCTTCTAGCCATGTATAGTTCGTAATCATCATCTGCGCGTGATGTGTTAGGAACATATGTATTAACGATAGCGAATCCTTTAAAATACGCAGTGATAATTCTTCCTTCGTTTCTTAGATCTTCATCAATACCTTCTAAATCTGTACTTACGGATGTAGGTTTTTCTTTCGTTAAAATAGCAACGCCTGAATACCCCTTAACCACGGTAGAACTAGAAAAATAGGTGTGGTAGCCTTTAAACTGAAAGTCTTTTTCCATTTTTTCTTGTAATTTGGTTTCTTGTAAGCAAATTATATCTGGATCTTCTATTTTTAGCAATTTACCGAATGGGGAATTAGGATCTACGGACAAACCTTTTTTCCTAATATATTTGTTCTTAAAGAATTTACATTCCAAGAAACTATAGTTTTACCCATAGATTGGTTTTTTTGTTATTATATTTTTATACCATTCGGTAATTATGTTTCTAATAATTCGATTTTCGTACAATCCATATAATGTGTAATAACAATCTTCAACCCATTCTAATTTTTGTTCATGCTCTAGTTTCTTCCACTCCCGTCTTATTCTGTACTTGATAATTTTCTCATCGAATTTTTTCTTTTCCATTTTGTATTCTTTCCGAGAAGCTTTCACAAACACTTGGATATATTGCTTAAGACCCAAGGTTTCCTGTTCGGTTGTAAGATTTTGCATATTAGCAGAATAATTGAAATTTTACTTAAAATTTCAATTTTATATAATAAAATAGATTTAAAAATCAAGCTAAAAAAGATAGTGAATATAAAAAAGAAAAATGGCTAAAATATTTTTTGACCAATCTAAAGTAGATGCTGAAAAAGTAATTATTTCTGAAAATCTAGAGGAGTGTTGTATATGCTTAGAAGATATTAAAAGCGGTAGTTATTTAACTACATGTTGTAAACAGAATATACATAAAGAATGTTTAAAAAAATGGTGTAAAAAAGCTATTGAAAATAAAGAATTAGCTACATGCCCATTATGTATGCAATTAATTGATGCTAAACATTTATTTACTATTAGTTTAATAACTAAACTGAAAACATTATGTTTTGATTGTTGCGATGGAAGAATTAAGTCATGATTTTAGCAGGAAATACTGTACTGTTTTGAACCATTGGAGGTTTATATGGATATTTGTTAATTACATCTTGTATCTCGGATACAATTTGTTCTGTTAGCTCAGATGTTCCAAAGCCTGACTCAGCTCTTAAGGTATCAGAATCACACGACTTATAAAGATTATCAATATCTTTAGTAGCAGCTTGGATATCTTCCAATGATGGTACACCTCCTTCTACTGCATTACAAAGAGTAATAGTGGCTGTGATTTGACTTGAAAAATCTCTTACTGGATTTTTGTTTGGGCAATTAGATGGTTTTTCTTCTCTACCCATTGAAACCCTTACCGAACTACACAGTCCTCTAGTAGCTTCTCTTTTAAACAACCCACCACTACTTCTAAATCTTACCATATCTTTTAGTGGAATTTGTATAAGTAATACTGCGTTGAATCGTTGCCCCAATGCTTTAATTCCAATTACTGTAGCAGAAGCAGTACCTTCCGAAATTGCTTGTTCAATATCTTCTAGAGATTCATTCTGTGGTTCTCCTACTGGACATTTGGAAGCAGTAGCTTTTAGAAGGTATCCATGAACTTTTCCTGAACTATCTACTGCTTGGTGCTCAATTCTATGAGGTCCTGGACAATTTTGATGAATAGCTGTACCTTGTGAAGTACCTAATAAAATTTGATTTCTTGGATCTTCAGAGTATCCTGTTTGATAGTTATAAAGTTCAACATAGAATTGTTCTTCTTTTTCTAATGGAATGAAGCAAGTTTGAAATCTTATATTAATATTTTCATAATCATGTACCAACCTAGTGTCACTATTAATACTATGGCATTGAGCATATTGACCAAAATTTGATAGATAATTATGTAAAGTGATTGGACTAAGATAATTTCCAATTGATTCGTTTCCTTTGATAATACAAAACATTGGTTTTTACTTGACCCAATCTTTCATTCCAATTTTCTGGTCGTACTACAAATAGATTATTACCATTTTCTGTATAAAGTCTTACATCTGTAATATTACTACCAATAGAAGATAAGGAACCGTTAGAAAATCCTCTATCTACATCTTCCCATGAAACAAAATTACAAGTAAACCCAGGAGGGGTATTCTTTTGGATTTGTTTGTAGATTTCTGAAATTTTTGATGGCATTTTTATAATTTTTGAAAATGAGTATTTTTATAAAGTAATTTATACCACATAATAAAATAGCCATTTAATTTTATTATAAAAACAATTTTATTATAAAATAAGAATAATGTTAAAAAAATTTTTTAACGAATGCGAAAATGAGAGAAATAAAATTATTTCTGACGATTTAGATGAATGTTGTATTTGTTTAGAAGAACTTAAATGTAATTTATTAACTTCATGTTGTAATCAGAATATACATAAAGAATGTTTAAAAAAATGGTGTAAAAAAGCTTTTGATAAAAATGAATTAGCAGCGTGTCCAATTTGCAATCAATCATTTAATCCTAAATATCTTTTCTCTACATCTTGTTGTTTTGATATTAAGACCTTGTTATGTGATTGTTGGGAAGGAAGAAAAAGTTAATAATTGTGTTCATTAGTTATTTTAAAATAACATTAATATAAATAATATAATAAATGATTATTATATTATTTATGATATTATGTATAATTCATGTATTAATATGGGGGTTTGTATTATTTGCATTTATTAATAAAAATACTGCGAGAATCAATATTTATATAGTAATACCAATTATTTTCTTATTACATTGCTTACCATTTCATTTCTTAGTACAAGCTAAAAAACAGCTATATGATACTTCTTATTTAGATAAAGAATCAAAGATGTATAAAATTTTGATAATTCCTGATATTTTTCTAAATATTAGTAAAAAGTTAGAAAAAATATGTACTTTTAATCCTCTATCCCCACAAGGTATGTTGATAATAGGTTTAATTACATGTTTATTTAGATTATATCCTATAAAATTTAGTAATATTATTCAACATAATAAATAAAGTATTTATTTATGATATTTTCTATAAAAATAATATCCTATAGCGGCGGCTATAATTAGTAGTAACACAATGCCAAGTATAATCCATATTAAATAATTAGGAGATAGATACCCTTTTGGTGTATTTGGACCCAATCTTTTATCACTCTGGATAGCAACGCGATCAATTTCAGTAAATTCTTTGAAGTCGCATCCAATAATTGGTTTTCCTTTAGATAGAATAAGACCAGCTTGATCTTGGCTTTGGGGCCACGCGCTAGCACCACCGGCATACGTTTCATCTGTATAAGGCAGTATAGTTAAATCTGCTAATAATACAGTTACATTTTCGAAAGGCATCCAAATTCCATCTTGGGCACCCCAACTAGCTGGCCACGGTCCCAAAACTAATCTACCTACCCTATTTGGAACAAAACGAGTAGTTCTATGTATGGGAACACTATCGTAATACCATGTTAAAATGCCCGGCCCTTTGTTCATATTGGGTGTTACCCATTCAAATCCTATGGTGTGCCAATTACCATCATTAGAGGTAAAATCAGTTCCTTCTTTTGATTGGGTAACTTCTGAAGTGTATGGGACAGCGGTATATTTTGTTTCCCATTCTTCCATATCACCCCACCATGGATTACAATTGAAAGTATCCCATCCATTCTTATTACCGCCAGACGCTTTTTGACCTACACCGGTATTTGATGGAATTTCTATATCAATTTCATGACCCCAAGTTGTTACTACGTCACCAGTAAACGGAGCCTGTCCTTTCTGTTCTTTGGTTAGAACAGTTGTTAGTGTACCATCACCAGACGGAGGCTGTTTATTCGGTTCACAGTAGACGCAAGCTTTTCCACCAAATGTATCTTTTACTTTTTCACTACAACATTTTGATCCCATAATAGAAGGATCACACTGTCCTGGTCTACTTTTAGAATATACATCCAAATATTTTGTTGAACCATCTTCCTCTTCGACTTTTACTTTACCTGAGGTAGGCCACGGGGCGCAAGTTCCTCCAATTAGAGGACACCACGCACTAGCCGAATTATCACCTTCAGACCAACATGGTATGTCTTTATTACCTTTTTTAGTTTTAGTACAATTTTCGCAAGTTGGTAAAAAACCATAAGGGAAAGTTTCAGTTTCACCGTCGGCAGAATATGCTTCAGTATATTGAAACATCCACATAGCAAATACATACCCTCTACCATTTTCATTTAATGTTTTTGGAAGCCATATCGTAGCCTCGTAATATCCTGGACCATACAAATCTCGGGTAACTATACATGCTCCGGTTCTAGCACCAACATCTAACCAAGCAGGTTTTTTATTTCGGTCATAACCCCTTATTTTTCCAGTGGCATTGCTATTTTTCGTAGCATCTCTTGGTAGGTAAGGAGCGCAGTTTGTTCCACATTTTTCTTTTGTGAAATTTTTATAAATACCTTGAATTGGTCTATCAACATTAGTATTATTTTTTGTTGAGTCATAAAAATCTCCTCTCGCGGATAATTCTATAACATGTTGTTTTGTTACGGTATCTCCTCTAATATTAGCAACCTTTCTAGTCACAGTTATAGGTTTTTTAGAAATAGTAACATTTTCAGCTAAGATTCCTCCATTAAACCAACCACCTCCTTTTCCATATTCACCTAACGTGCCATTAGGAGCATTTTCAATATCATCTATATTTGCATCATTTGGTTGTACTTGCCCCCAAGTTTTATGAACAGCAACAACTTCTTGAGGAATATAACCTTTATTATTTTTAACAAATAATAGTTCACCCGATTTCTTTTTATCTTCATCACCTCCAAAAAGTAATGGTTTTACATTACCCTTACCGATATCTTGCCAGTTTTTAATTACATCTTCTCCATACGATTGTTTAATATTTGCTTCTCTATCGTATGGTTTCCCACCTGTACCATCTTTGTTTTTACACGCAGTTACTGCCCATCCCTTTGATTCATCTATATTACCTTTTCCATCTATTACACCAACTGCACAGTTCTTATCATCTACAAAAGCAGATGTACCAGAACAAATTCCTTTTACCTTATTATCCATAAAACTTTTTACTTGTGTACCATTTATATTTACAGATTCTCCAGGACCTAAAAGCCATGGCATAGCTCTTTGGGCAGTTTCTGCGTCCCAGTGTTTTTTGGTGGGGGTAGGGGCATAAAATGGATTTCCAGGTACAGAAACACATCCTATTTCTTCAATCTGTTCATGAGTTTTTTGCTTAAAATCATTAATATCAGCTTTTACACCAAGCTGACCTGTTTTGCAAAAATCTACAACTTGTGGACCATCTTCTTTGTTAAATAATGTATCCCAGGTATAACGTGATAATTTTTTCTTATCATTATAAAGTAAATTTATATTATTCTTAGTATATTGAGATATTTCAGGATTACTCATACTTTTTATTAAAACAAAAATAAAAAGTAAATTATATAATACACTAATTATAAAAATTGAAAGACGCAGCTTTCAATTTTTCCGCTAATTCCAACTGTTTAATTTGGGCTAATGTATTACCATCTTGTGCCTTTTTAATCATATAGAATATTACAGATCCTATAATAGCTACAATAACAATACCAAGAATCCAAGGACTTTTAAATCTTGCCGCATCTGCGGCCGAAGAATTAATGGCTGCTTTTGATATATTACAGATAGTTGGTATGATATTAGATATGATGGATCCAGATAGATATAGTTTAGAGATAACAAGTGGCGGAAGTGAAGGTCTTCTTAGTGAAGATACTGACCAATTAGCAATGATAAATAAAAAATTTAATCAAGGTTTTACGGATTCTTATTTAAGTAGTTTTAAGGTTGGTAAAGATAAAAATGGGAGACCTATTTATGGTAATATATGGCCTATAGAATTTTTTGCAGATCATTTACTTGTAAATGAAAATAATCCTAAATTTAAAACTAATAGGACAAAATATATTATGCAATATTTAAATTGTACAAAGGTTACTAATGATGGTAGGACCCATAAACCATATTTGTAGTTCAAAAAGTAATATAGTAGATAAGAATTGGTTAAATAAACAAAAAACTACTTCTTTATCTTTGGCAAGTGATAATAATTCAGTAGTTGCAAATTGGGTTTTAAAATGGTTACCATTATTAATACTTGGTATTATTGTCTTATTATTAATAATTTTCTTTTTTTATTAAAGTTAAAAAATCTAAATAGATTTAATTGAGTTAAACATATAAATGAAGAAGAGCAATAATAGCGGGGATTTGACAACCATAAACACCATGTCTTCCTCTATTATGATCAGGATTAGTCACTGGACCCATAACCCTATATACTGGATCTCCACGTGCACTTAATATATTAAAATAATTGTAAGATGCTTCCCAGGCTGCCCATACATCTTGTTCACCTTGTAACAAAAGAACAGGTGGATGATTTTTCAATTTACCAGTATCATAGTTATCTTCAGTTTTGTTATTTGGACAACATCCTACACCTTTATCAGCACAAGGATAGTAATTTTTGGGGATAACATCATTATAATTATAACACCAATAAGACCCACCAGCAATCATAACTCCTAAAGATATCTTTGGAAATAATACACCTGAACTAGTTTTCATAAAAGGAAAATTGTTTATCATACGACTAACCTGTTGTGCACCAGTAGAATATCCTAACACAGCCATCTGATTGTAATTTAAATTTATATCTGGTATTAAGTTATTTTTATGTATCTTTTCAAAAAGAACTCTCAATGCATCAGCGTCTGGATTTTTACCATCATTCCAACATGCATCATTAACATCATTTGATGTACATTCTGACCAGAACTCAGTATCCGGTAATAATTCAGAGATATTTACTAACACAAAACCAGAAGCAACAATATGTTTTAACATTAACATATATGAACTTAAACCCGAACCATAATCATCGTCAAGATCCATAGAGGTATTATTTTTACCAATTTGAATTTCGGCAATTCCTCCTATTACAAGACGATTATTCCAAGCGGTACCATAACCATTGGTTTTCATAAATTGCCATGATAAAACATATGGCCAACCATCAGCAGGTTGCTTAGTATTCGGAACAGTAACTGCTATAGCCCTTTTATTGTTTTTAGGAACCTTCCCTTTTGTAGGCATATTATCAAGGCCTCCGTCAATAGTTGTCCAAAATTGTTTATAAACATCACTAGTTTGTGTTTTAAAAGGTGTTTTGCCATTTGTTACTAATTTATTAAATTTTATTGCTGGAAGAGGAGTTAGTGGTTTCATGTCTGAACACTTAGCTATACCCCCAGCTTGAGAAACTACACAAGTTTTTGTTTTTTCAAATAAGCTAACAGGAGTATTAAAAGTTTGAGGTTGACATTTTTTACCATTTCTAATATAACACCATGGTACATTTTTACCATCTGAGTCAGTTTGATTTTTAGCAGGGGGTTTTTCAAAACAAGGTTCCCCAGCATATTTTAAACATTTATCTTTTACAGTACAGTCACTACTGCATCCAGGTACATTAACACGCTGATTGTAAGGAATTTGACATTTTTCTGTTTCCGGTAATGGTTTAGGTTTAGGTTTAGGAGTTTGCGAGGGTTTTATAAATATTTTAAAAGCCGCAAATAATAATATCGCAATTATAATTGCGCTTATAGCTAATATAAATTCATACATATTTATAATATAATTAAAAAATAATATAAATAGATTTAATGAGTTTTTTTGTTTATTATAAATAAATGTTATCAAATACTTGTTCGATAACATCTGATCCTGCATGTTTTAAAACGCAGATAGAAATGAATAAAAAACCTGAACCTCCTACTAAGGATGATACAGTACCTACGAAAAATGATTGTAAGCCCACTAAATGTATAAATATAGATGGCTTATCTCCAGAACAAATAGATAATAAGTATTAATTCATATAGTAATTCTGATATGTTATCTGCAACCATGTATGCAATGAATAGAGTAAATAAAGACAGATGTTCGGATCCAGAAATATTAGCTAAATATGCCACTAAAACTCCACCAAATACGCAAAGTTGCGGAGGTAGTAAAACTTGTCCTAGCGGGCAAGTTTGTAAAAACAATCTATGTCATATTAGTCCATTCGAATGGGTTGAAACACCAACTTCTACTATGTGAAGATGTCCGGGAGGTGTAGACGATTGTAATGCTGGAGTATGTAGAATAGTAGATGATAGCTTTTGTCTTAATTATACTCAATTACCTTGGACAACAGTTTATAAAGAAGGACAAACACCTGCTTTTGAGAGTTTGCCCCAAAACATACCATGTGAAAAGAATACAGATTGTAAAAATGTACCAGGTTATGTTAAAGCATGGGTCAATGTGTACAAACACCAACTGGTAAAAAGATGTGCTCACCTGTTATGCCCTACTTAGAATGGGATGATAACTTAAGTGAGATTACATCTATTGGTAATATGGGATTTATTGCCTCTGAATTAAAAACCAAATATCCCCATCTTGTTAAAGAAATTGATGGAATTCAATATTTAATTATGAATAAAAAAGATATTACCAATAAAGAATTAAAAAGACTTTATTTCTTCGCAAACAGTACTAAATAAGACACTGCTTGAGTTACACTTAAGTAAATTTGGGGAATAAAATAACTTATTTAGTTTTCTTTGCAGGTGGGATATAGGAGCTTTTTGATCCTTTTTGATAAACAGAATCACCTTTATATTTAATATTAATAATTAGCGCTGCTGGTACTAATATAATAGCTAAATTCATTTATTGTAAATAATAATGTATTTAAAAAAAAAATTGAATTATATATATTACGATTTTCTAAAAAAAAAAGAATGAAATTGTACATCAAAACTATAGAAGGAAAAACATTACTTGTAGAAACATCACAAGATTCTAATATATTAGAATTCAAAGGCGACATATTTAACCAGCACAATATTCCGATTGATAAACAAAATATAGTAATAGCGGGTAAACTACCTGCAGATAATGACTATCTGTCATCTTTGTCTCCCCAAAATCTTACTATAATTCACCTAATTCTTGCCAAAAATTAAAAGAATTTATTATTTAATGTTCACATCTTAATTGATGTGAACATTTAAACAAAATAAGATATAAATATAAGATTCTTAATTATAAGAATGAATCTAATTGATAAAAATATAGAAGAAATTACAGAGCTTGTTACACCTAGTAGCATTATAAAAAAACTCGATACTAAAACAATGGAAAATATAAATATCTATAGACAAGATATTGTAAACGTCTTGAATAATAGGGATAACAGACTAGTAGTGATTATTGGACCGTGTTCTATACACGATGTAAGCGTAGCTTTAGAATACGCTAATTTCATAAAAGAAAACAAAGAAAAATATAAAAATTTAATTTTGGTTATGAGAACTTATTTAGCTAAACCAAGAACAACTATCGGATGGAAAGGATATTTATATGACCCATATTTAAATGAAACCAATGATTTAAATTTAGGAATCATAAAATCAAGATTTATTTTAGAAGAAATAGCCAAAAAGGGTGTAGCCTGTTCAATGGAACACCTTGATAATTTTACACCCCAGTATTTTGATGATCTTCTAAGTTGGTCAGCGATAGGAGCTAGAAGTGTTGAATCCCAAATCCATAGAGAATTATCTTCTGGAGTTTCTTGTCCAGTGGGTATGAAAAATACTACATCAAGCGACGTAACTATTGCTGCTCAAGCTATTATAAGCGCTTCAAAACCTCACGTGTTTCTAGGATGTAATAAAGATGGTAAAATATCAAAAGTAAAAACAAAAGGAAATAAAAATTGTCATATAATTTTGAGAGGTGGAAATAAGGGTCCCAACTATTCTGAGGAAGATGTAGCTGAAACTGAAAATATTTTACGAAATTTAAATTTAAATGAAAAGATAATGATTGACTGTTCACACGCTAATAGTAATAAGGATTACAAACAACAAATAAATGTTGTTAATTCCGTAGCAGAGCAAATAACTAATGGAAATAAATCTATTTTTGGTGTAATGATTGAATCTAATATCAAAGAGGGAAAACAAGAGATTTCAGATAATATGACATATGGTGTAAGTATTACGGATTCTTGCGTAGATTTGAATGGGACAATAGAAATGCTAGATATTTTGAGTTTATGTGTTTCTAAAAAAAGAAAATTTGATCAGATTTAAAACTTAGTAGGAAGTTTTAAATTACTAAACAGTTAAACTTGTTAATTCTTTGCTGAAATTACTATTATCTGTTTCTAATTCTTTTATGTCGTAGTATTGATCGGTGTATAGATTAAATTCCTCAGCCGTGCCATCTTTCATCTTCTCACATGCCATTTTGTGGGTAGTTGATTTTAATTCTCCGTCTAAAAGCGCTTTGGTCAATTTAGTCGCTCTTACGTCCTTTTGCATGGAACCATCCTCGTTTTTGTATTGGAAAATCTGTCTAGCTGGATCTGTACATACATATTTAAGTTTTCCTTGTTCATCCTTAAGAATATTATCAACGGCAAACCTAGCCACCCCTTTCTGCCCGTGAACCAAATATTCGTCAGAAAACCCATTCTGAATCGCTAACGCAACCGTGGGTTGGGATAAATCTACAGGAGTGTTAATTAAGATTTTGTTATGATTATTATTAGTTGTCGCGACACGAGGTTGTTTTGCTATCTCTTCCACCGCTGTCGTAGAGCGTTCACTCTGTTCACGTAATAACCGATTTTCAGTCTCTAGAACCAATATTTTTTGTTCAAATTCACTGTAATATTTATCTTTATCTTCTAATTCCTTTTTTAAACAAGAAATTTCTTGTTTAAATTTTTCTATACAATTATAAGTATGTTTTTCTCTAGCTTGATTGGTTGTAAATTCTTTTTTACAGTATAAACAGTTATAAGATATAATTTCTATATCATCATTAATTTTATTATTAGATTTTAATTGTTCTTGTATTTTTAAACACTTTTTAGTAGTTTTTTGATGTTTAGCAAGAATATATTTTGAATTATATTCTTTTTTACAATATTCGCAAATAATACTCATTTAATTTATATATTAAAATCTTTAAATGATTTTTAGTTTTAAAAACTAAAAATCATAATTAAGTTTATTAAACTAATAATAAGTTTTTTTTAGGGATAAAAACTAAATTTAGTTATTTTAGAAATTTTAAAATTATCATAATTAACATAGTTTAATCAGAAAATATTCTTTTTTTTGGTTAATTTCTGATGCACACATTTTGGATGTGTGCAGACATAATTTTACTGTGAATAAATCAGATAATAAAAAATTTTTAAAGTACTTTAAAAAAGTATCTACTTAAAATTATTATCCAAATATATTTGTAAATTCCAAACAAATGTATAATCAATTTATAAAATTGATTCTATTATAATAACAGATGAAGAATTTATAGAAATAAATAAAAATATTAAGAAAAATTATAAAATGGAAACTCAGTTAATTTGCGAAAATGATAACATAGTTAAGAATCAACAGAGCTGTTATTCTAAACAACGAGAACAAAAAATTGAGCGATACTCCCGTCCTTGTGAGAAGTCTGGGTGTTTTGATAAACGCAAAGATTATGAGGCAAGACTTGTAGACAAAGACTTCGAAATAATACAAAAGATACTAAATAACCCTGCTAAAGTTGTAGAAATGTCTATGTTTGAATCGGGTGTAAATCCTAAAACTAATCGTAAGATAAAAAAAGGATCAAAAACACATAAGACTATAATTGATGATTACACATTTAATAGTGCCGGTAGGACATACACACGTCCTTACTATCTATCTGAAATAAGAGAAATATACAATAATAAAAAACATTATGACCAGGAAACTCAAAGACTTAAGCAATTATATGATTCTGAAGAAGAACGGTGTTTTGAATATAACGAAAAGGTGCGTGAAGCGCGTCAAAAAATAGACAAACTTCAGAAATGGGAGGAAACAGTAGAGTTTGAAGGTGTATATTATGGTATGCCTGAAAGAAAAGATAATATTCATTATCGCGATAACTGTTTAGGAGAGTTCGAATGTACAGGATATGAAGTAATTGAAGGAAATTGTCGTCCTTTTATGATTATGCCAGATACTTATAGATATCATTATCGCTGTAAAAAATGTGGATATGAATATTAAAAACTTTTGTGATAATATTTAAAAAAGTCTTTAAACATCTAAATCTTTTCTAGGACAATATGTTCTAAGGTAAAAAGTTGTCTTTAAATGAGAATTATTTCAAAAATGAAGCGATTATTTTTAAAATGAAGAAATCAAGGAATTATATTTAAAATAATCGCTTCATTTTTGAAAATTTTGATTCTTGTGCTAATTTATATAAATTAACATAAATAAAATATAAAAATGCCATTTTTTTCCACAATTATTAAATTTCTAAATTCTTTTGGAACGATATGTTGTAGTTCCGGAGGAATAGTAATAGATTTATTGTATGTATCTGGTAAAACTAAAGTTTTTAATCTTGAAGACTTCTTAAAAAGAGTATTAATGCATCTGTAGTTAGACCTGGAAAATTAGTTTTATTTGGATAATATCTTAATGATCGTGTTATATCTCCATCTTTAGTATCTACATGTACTAAAGTTACCAAATCGTTTTTAAATTTACATCTTTACACATACTTAAAATACCATAGAAAGCACCTAATAGCGCACCAGCAATAGCCGCGTTGGTAACAGTATCACCAACAAGCTTTTCAGTTTCATTTTTATCACAAATAAAGCCTTTTGTCTGAATTAGGACCTAAACATATTACTGCATCTATAGCATCTTTATAATTATCAAAATTAAACAATGCCAAAAATGCGCAATAAAAACTATAGCCTACCCAACCTCTTTTCTTGTTGGCAACATTTACAAAAGTACCATTAATAGCATGTGAATAAAGTCTTATGAGTTCTTGATTAGTTAATGTTTGAGCTATATGGTCTCTTATTTGTTCTTTAGTATACCCAAGTATTGCCAAACGAACAGCTAATACATAAGACTTGACAGCTTCAACTGCTAAATCAGATGGATTTGTTATTTTAACATCAGTTTCTATAGTACTATCATTATTTATAAATGCAAGTGGATAAGACCTCATCATACAGCCATTTGATTGCGATGATTGTTGTGACTCTTCTGTCGGAAATGTTTTATTAAATCTAAAATCATAAAGTTTTTTACTTGGTTTAGAACTATTACCAATAACAAATAATTTTCTTGTATTTTTACCACAAAAAGGATAATTTCCTTTACATTCTGGTTTACAATGTAAATTATTAACCCATTCCATATATTCAATGATTGCTTTTTCTTTGGTATAACCACTAATTAGAACACACAGTAGAGCTATTGCCATTTCAGTATCGTCTGTTATTTGCCCTGGTGGTGTTTTTTGATGACCATATGATCTGCTGTATCTTTTTATGGGCATATTAAGTTTTCCGGTAAATTGTGGGAAAGGTCTGAATTCATAAGGAGCTCCTAACGCATCCCCATACGCATGTCCTATTATTGAGCCGCATATTTTATCATATAATTCACTTACTTTCATTAATTTTGTTTATAATATTTTAAAAAATGAAAAATCAATTAGAAAATAATTTCATTCTATTTTAGAATGAAATTTAAATATTTACTCAAAATCTTTCATTATTTCCTTTAATATTTCTATACATTCGTTTTCATTCACCAAATCAGTTCTTATCAAATATTGAGCTATTGATGCATATAAAGGTATTCTTAATTTTATTAGTTCACTTCTGTTAGATACCCCAACCGGATACACGACACCCCTTTGTTCTTCATTTGTTCCTCTAGTTAGATCCTCGTTATGAAGCCAGACTACATAAGTATTATTGTAATTTTTTCTAATGTATTCTATAGTTTTAATATCATGTACTATTGAACCACCTGATGCAATTATTTTACTATTAGTATTTTCCAAGGTATTACGTACCACTTCGCCTTCTTTAATTAAAAAGTCTTCCCCATTATTGAAGTTATTTTTTATAAACTCACCTAAATTTTCATATTCTCCTGCTAAAATATCATCTATATCAATTCCACCTAATTTTTTAGAAAGGGTAGTCTTCCCCGAACCCGGCAATCCAATCAAAAGTATTTTTTTCATTAATTTATTTTTTTTATAATTAAATTTATTGCTTAAATTTAATATTTATCACTTCTTCTTCTTCTTTTTCTTTTTACCACCCCACCCTCTCAATAAGCATGTATGGTAATATACCACTAAGTATACATAAATTTGAAATTTTCTCATAACTTTCAGTCCAAGATAAGACAATGAATACTTATGACACTCTGGACATCGTTTTGTCTTATCACAAGGCAAATTTGGCTAAGGTATCCGCTACGTGCAAAGAATGGAACTCTGCGAACTCGAAGTTCAACGACGAGGTGAAAATGGAATATCTAGAAGAACGTGCATTTAAAGCACGAGGAGAAGTGTTTCTAGAACTAGATAAAGAGATGTTTAATGTGAGCAACGGATTCGTGTCGTATGATGATTACTGTTCTGATTGGCGAGACGTAGAAGATGAGGATGAACATGAATCTAACTGGTATGCATTCAGAGAGTATTCTTTCTTCTATGAACAAACGATGGCTGGTTTTCAAGAATAGAGATGATGATATGATTAGTTAAATGTAATAATTAGGATAGTTAGCTAAAGCCCATACCTTAATTGGTATGGGCTTAATTAATCACTCAATGAGGCAAAATAAATTTGAAATTTTATTATAACTATCTTAGAATGATATACGATGACTACTATTCGCTACGTTGCATTTATCGGAGATGGGGGAGTTGGTAAAACAACTTACCTCGAGAGACTTACCGAAGGTACCTTTCAGCAGAGGTATGTTAGTACCATAGGTTCTAGGGAATATTATATAACCGGTAATGAGATGGGAGAGGAAGGTATGTTAGATACTAATTGTAGTTTCCATATCATCGACACAGCAGGGCAAGAGAAGTATGGTGGATTAGGATTAAGGGTGATAGAAAGAGACATAGATACTTACATGATCTTCTTTGATCTAACTAGTAAACTAAGTTTTAAGAATTGTGTAACTTGGCTTAATAAAGTTAGAGCACACAAAACAGATGCAAGTATAATACTTGTAGCCACTAAGTTGGATGTGTTAGAACGTAAGGTAAGTCAATCATCTATTAATAGGTTTTTAACCAAATGGGGCATACCAATATGTATATATATCTCTTCTAAGTCGTGCTATAACTATGATAAGCCTTTTCTATACATAGATAAGTAAGATTCATATCTTAGAATAGAAGTAGATTAGTGATAGGTAGATAAAAGCCCATACCTTAATTGGTATGGGCTTTTTTAGATCACTCATTAAGTCAAAATAAATTTGAATTATCATGACAAGTTGGCATTGATGGAATCAACATGGACACTCATACTATGGAATTTATCCTCTGTCTCGAATCAAAGAGTCTGGGTAAGATATCTTCGACATGTAAGCAATGGTACTCATTAACTAATGAGTTTCGCGAACAAGAAAAGATGAACTACCTTAAAGATTGCTCATTTACTGTACAAGATACTCTAATTCAACAGCTAGAGTTCGAAATGTATAGATGTGGAACTGCTCATTATAACCCTGGTTTTTATTACTCGTGGAGAGAATACACTGATAATTGGGAAGAGGATTGGTATGGATATCGCGATTACAGCTTCTTCTACAGAATACAGCGATAGGAATCATCCACATGTTCATCATAACAACTGGTACCTTCCATTGTCGGACTTAGGCAAAATAAAATTGACTTTTTGAGACAAGTATTGATGAGAGTAATCAATGATGTCTCTTACAATCAACGATCTTTCTACTGATCTCCTCGATCTTGTATCAAGGATGATTGATCCATCTTCGGTTAAGATTCTGCGTGCTACATGTAGTAAAAATGTTAAGAACAATATAAGTGCATTGGTAATCTTCCAGGATACAAGATACAGGGCCGCCAAGAAGATACAAAAATTTTGGAATAGTAAGAGATTGCCAGATGCATATGATGAATACTGGTCTAAAATTCCATGGGCTTTACTATCAGATGATCATCGTATACATTGGCAATACAAGAGGTTGTTAATTGGTCAATATCCAATAGAACATATACACTCGATGACAAGCCAGCTAGTAAGGATTAGAGGTCTTATGTTAGACGAAGAGAGATGTGGTAGTGTAGCTTACTGGGTTAGTTTAGTAAAGACATCAAGTAACGATCAGATCACTGATCTAGGGTGGTAGATAGATAAGGAGATAGGGATAGGTGTTAGGGATTAGGTATTAAGCCCATGCCAATTAAGGCATGGGCTTAATTAATGACACTCGTTGAGCCAAAATAAATTTGAAATTTTAGAACAACTTTTGATGGAGATATCAACAATGTCTCTTACAACCACCACCAGCATCATGGAGTACGTCAAGGACTTCCTCAACCAAGCAGCAGATGAAGAATGGGATCATGATTTCATGATTGAAACATGGAACGAGAAAGAGAAGGACATCAAGGCATTGGTTGATGCCAACATACCAAAGAAGACCAAGAAGGAATCATCACCCAAGGATCCTAACAAGCCTAAGAGGGGTAAGTCTGCCTATATCTTCTACTGTGGGGATGTTAGGTCAGCTGTCAAGGAAGAGCTAGGTGATGTAAAGCCTCAAGAGGTGATGAGAGAGCTAGGAGCTAGGTGGAGGGCTCTTAAGGGGTCGACTAAGAAGATTGACCAAAAAAAGGTAGAAAAGTACAATAAGATGGCGGCGGCTGACAAGGTAAGAGCTGCCGATGAGATGGAGACTTATGTTCATCCAACCAATGAAGAGCTAGCGGCTATGGCTAAACCTAAGAGAGGAAGGAAGTCGACTAAGAAGAAGAGTGACAAGCCTACTAAGGGTAGGAGTGCCTACATCTTCTATACGAAAGAAATGAGAGAGGAAGTTAAGGAAGACAATTCAGATACGGACTCTAAGGGAATAACTAAGATACTAGCAGAGATGTGGAAGGAGGTCAAGGATGAAGATGGCGAGGAGCATGAAAAATACAAAGAGATGGCGGCTGCAGATAAGCTAAGGTATGAGAAGGAGATGGAAACATATGTCCCATCAGATGATGAGGAAGTTGAAAAGAAGCCAAAGAAGACAAAGAAGGAACCAGTTGATGACATCGAAAAGATAGGCTTTAAGAAGTTCTCCAATGCCAACAGAGAAGAGGTGAAGGATGAGAACCCAGGTGTAAAGCAAACTGGTATAACGAAGATACTCAAGGATGAATGGGGAAGGATGGATGCTGATGAGAAGAAGGATTGGTTTGAGGAGGAGCAAGATGAAGAGTAATCAAATATAATAATAGGGTATGGGTAGGATGGATGCCGTTGAGAATAAAGAATGGTTTGAGGAGGAGCAAGATGAAGAGTAATCAAATATAATAATAGGGTATGTGTAGGATGGATGCTGATGAGAATAAAGAATGGTTTGAGGAGAAGCAAGATGAAGAGTAAGCAATAGGTATTAGTAGGATAGAAAAAGCCCATACTTTAATTGGTATGGGCTTAATTAATGTCACTCATCAAGGCAAAATAAAATTGACTTTTTATGACAACTTCTGATGTAGATAAATCAAAAATGTCTCTCACAGCAGCAAACAACATCATGGGCTTCGTCAAGGACTTCTTTACCGACGCACTGAAGGAAGGATACTCTCAATCTAAAGCTATGAAGCTATGGGAGGATCAGGTGGGCAGTATACAAGGGATAATCGACGATTCAATGGTTGTCACCAAGAAAGAAAAGAAGAAAGACTCATCACCAAAGGATCCCAACAAGCCTAAGAAGGGTAGGTCCGCCTACATATTCTACGCCAAGGATATCCGCCCATCTGTCAAGAAAGAGCTTGGCGAAGATGTCAAAGCTATAGATGTTACCAAGGAGATAGCTGCTAGGTGGAGGAAAATTAAGGATTCTCCAAAGAAAGCAGATAAGGCTACAGTTGCCAAGTACACAAAGATTGCTGATAAAGACAAAGAGCGAGCATCTAAGGAGATGGAAACATACGAACCACCTACTGATGAAGAAATCTTGGCAGCTAAGCCCAAGAGGGGAAGGAAGTCTACTAAGAAGAAAAGTGACAAGCCTACTAAGGGTAGGACTGCCTACATCTTTTACTGCGCTGAACATAGGCAAACAACAAAAGAACAGAATCTATATTTACAACCCAAGGAAATAACCAAGTTGCTATCTGAGATGTGGAAGGAAGTGAAAGAGAAAGAAGGTGGTGAATTTAGACATTATAAGAAGAAGTCAGATGAAGACAAAAAGAGATACGAGAAAGAGATGGAAACATATGAACCATCTGATGATGACGAAGATCACGAAGAGAAACCACCTCTTAAGAAGGCAAAGAAAGACATCGTTAAGAAAGTCATCGCTATCAAGCAAGCTACACCCAAAAAAATCGAGACTGTGGGGTTTAAGAAGTTCAGCAATGCCAACAGGGAGGGTGTAAAAGAAGAAAACCCAGGCCTCAATACAGCTCAAATCACCAAGCTTCTAAAGGAAGAATGGAATGAGTTTGATAACGAGGAGAAGAAAGAGTGGTTTGAGGAAGACCAAGAATAAGCGGGGTATCATAGATAGGTTAGGGATAGGATACACAGCCCATACCAAATCAGGTATGGGCTTAATTTAGGTCATCTATTAAGACAAAATAAAATTGACTTTTTATGATAACAATGGTGATATTATAATCAACATGGACACACACGATACTCTAGAACTCGTTCTTACCTGCGACTATGAAAGTCTAGGTAAGGTATCTTCGACATCTAAGGAATGGAACACTATAACAGGTGACTATCGCGATAAAGAAAAGATGAAATATATTAAGGTATCCTCTCTTAGTCATAAAGATAATCTTATACAGCAACTAGATTTTGAAATGTACAGATGTGGTTCTGCATATGTTGATGCTAGATTGGAAATTCACGATACATGGCGGGATGATATTGATGACTGGGAAGAAGAATGGTATTGTTATAGATACTATAGTTTCTTTTATAAGGGTGGTGATGATCATCCACTTGCTCATCCTCATCTATGGTTCCATGAGTAAATATTCATCACCACAATATTATATATGTATTAGTAATTTGCCCATACCTTAACTGGTATGGGCTTAATATATGTCGTTATTTAGGACCAAATAAAATTGACTTTTTATGTTAACTATCCAAGATCAAATCAACAATGGACTATTTGCTCAATCGCAAAGTGGGCAATATTTTTGAAGTACTTGAATCTGATATGATCATTGATCATGATGCCGATCTAAGAATGGCTGAAGAAGATATTATAGTAACATTTGTTTGTCACGAATGTTACTCTGGTTGGTGGGAAGATCCTGCCGAAGATTGTCCCAATTGTCACTATACGAGTCGGTGATAGTAGACGTCATATTGAATGTCCACATGGTTATGCTCCATTGGTTCCGAATTTTGGACACCTTGTAGATGGGAGGTGTATTGGAATGAGATAGAAGATATGTGTGACTACTTAGCTAACGAATCATACTAGATGTGTGTTAGAAGAAATAGATTAAGCCCATACCTTAACTGGTATGGGCTTAATCTACGACTCACACTAAGCCTAAATAAATTTGATATTATCTAAGAACTCTTAATATGATGAAATACAATGTCTCAAACCAACATCTTGATGGACGAGAACATGCTTACACGTGTTCTAACAACCAACGATCTACATCCATACAACATCAGTCTTGTATCTACATTATGGTCTAATAGTACTGTAGATTACACGTTACAGAAGAAGGATGAGTTAGATAAGAAATGTGTAGCATTCTGGATGTTACGTAGCTATGCTCGCTCTTACTGGGATATGGACTTCATGCCTTACTAGATACATATATGTAAGAAATCCTCCATCTTAACTGATGGAGGATTTCTCACGTTACCATGTTTAGGCAAATAAAATTGACTTTTTGGTTCAACCCATCTTGGAGAATGATAAGAATGCTAACAATGTTCTCACGCTCATTGATATGATACTACCTAGTCTTGAAACTAAACTCGAAACAACAGTTTCATTTGCTGAAGTAAGAGATGGATTGGATTGTATCAACACTGTAGGAGGTGGGAACTGTGATGCTCTTACATTGTACTACGCATCACTCAGATCAAAGATATCCACGAGTCAATGTAATGGCATTCTTGATGAATCACCAATGTCTAAAAAACGAATAGATAGTATCAATAAAATCATAAAAACAAACAAATTAGAAATATGGATATAGTAGAGTGTAAAAGCCCTCATCTTAATTGATGAGGGCTTTTACACGTTCCTTTAGTAGTCAAAATAAAATTGACTTATTCTATCATCCCTAGATGATAGAATATAAGATGACTACTACCAAAGTGAAAATGGGATGCTACAAGAACCCCTTTAAGATGGAGACTTCACCAGAGTGGTATTGTGATTGCTGTGAGGAATGGCATCAGGTAAAGAGTCGTAGAGCGTTGGTGCCTTTTGCCAAGTTTTGTGGTTTCAGTTGGTTAAAGACTGATGTTGATGGTGATTGTTTTTATAAATCAGTTAGTCTAGCATTAAAGAGCAGGGTCACTGTCTATGATCAACGCGTTTTAGTCTCGGAGTCCTTTAGTGTAGATCAATACGAATTCTACATGTTACAAGCCCAAATGGGTGGTGACGAGTACGAATGGGCTGTACATATATTACAAGAAGGTATACTCGACGATATTACCTCTATCAAAGATTTTATTCTTGTTGAGGGACGACTGAATCATGGAGAGTGTATTTGGGCAGATCAGTTTGCTATTAACATAATAGGGATGATGCTAAATATTAATATTCTCTTTGTAGATATGGATAGAAATAAAAACGAAAGTCCGTATAGATGGCTCTATAAATCAGATGACAAAGATGTTGAGTACATAGTACTCAAAAGACAACGTAACCATTACCAACCTCTTCAGTATACTGACGGCACAAGCATGTGGAAAAAGAATGAGTTGCCATCAGTGATAGAAGCTCTATGGTTTTAAGTAAGATAGATAGATTGTTTAGAGTTAGGTGTTGCCCATATCTTAATAGGTATGGGCAATTTTAATGATACCCAAATTCAAAAATAAATTTGAAATTTTCGATCAACTTCTGAGCCAAGAAATCAGAAATGCCAAACACCACCACCATCGATTACTTTGCCGACAACTGGGAAGACATCATCGACCAAGAAGAGCCCAAGGAAGAGCCCAAGGAAGAGCCTGTCTCAGCATGGAAATCGGATCACAAAGAGACGAATACTACACAAGAGTACAGGGAACTCTTTCCTTCACTCAATCCTGCTACTGACAAGAAGATGAAGGACGAGAAGAAGAAGCAAGAGCGTCGTGTCAAGAAGAGTGCTACAAACATCTTCGCTCTTCTTGATGAGGAGGACGACGAGGAGAGCGACGATGAGCCAACTCACCCAGTCCAAAGACAAGTCACACCTGACTACAAACCAATCATGATCAAGACCAAGACACATCATAGGTCTATGCCAAAAAGCAAGCTCTGTGGATGTGTGACAGAAGGAGCTCATTGCCAATATGGTGAGCGATGCAAGTATGCACATTCACTGCAGGAACTGTACCCAGATCGATGCAAACATGGTCAAAAGTGTAGGTGCATCACAGTCGGCTACGACAAGACGGTACGCAACAACCAGAGGTCACATAGGGTCTGTATGTATACTCATGACGAGTCTCATCTAGACTACCTCAAGCGCACTGGACTTGACCGATACAAGAGTTGTATCACAGTGTCAGGAGAACTGATGGCTCAGGCATCTGAGATGGCTAGAGTAACTGGAGTGATGATAAACGCTAAGTAGATATAGAAGCATTAGGTATTAGGGTAAGGTGTATAGGCTAGGGTATAGGGTTAAGGCTTAGTAATAATCAATAAAATGCCCATACCTTAACAGGTATGGGCTTAATTAATGTCACTCATCAAGTCGAAATAAAATTGACTTTATGACAACTTGTTGATGATATATCAACAATGGACTCTTTGCTTAATCGCAAAGATGGGAATATTTATGAACTACTCGATCACGAAGTGATCATGGGCGTCGAAGACTCGGTTGAAGAAGACATTATAGTGACATTCGTTTGTGAAGAATGGCAGCATGGTTGGTGGGAAGATCCAGGAGAAGACTGTCCAAATTGTCATGCTCACGACTCGGTGATAGTAGATATGGACAGACGTCATATTAATGTTCATTAGGTAATGCACCAGTTGGTTCAGAATTTTGGACACCTCTTTGTTGGGAAAAGTATTGGGATATGAATGAAGACTGGTGTGATTATCTAGCTGATGAATATGAAAGACGTCACAGTAAGTGGTAGGCAATCAACACTCAACACTCAACACTCAACACTCATTACTCATCAAAAAAACCTCTATCTTAATTGATAGAGGTTTTTTTGATGTCACTCGTTGAGTCAAAATAAAATTGAAATTTTATGATAACTATTGGTGTTGAATATCAACAATGTCTCTTACAACCACCACCAGCATCATGAACTACGTCAAGGACTTCCTCAACCAAGCAGCAGATGAAGAATGGGATCATGATTTCATGATCGAAATATGGAACGAGAAGGAGAAAGACATCAAGGCATTGGTTGATGCCAACATGCCAAAGAAGACCAAGAAGGAATCATCACCCAAGGATCCTAACAAGCCTAAGAGGGGCAAGTCTGCTTACATCTTCTACTGTGCAGATGTCAGACCTGCTGTTAAAGAAGACATGGGCGATGTGAAACCACAAGAAATGATGAGAGAGCTAGGAGCTAGGTGGAGGGCTCTTAAGGGGTCGACTAAGAAGAGTGACATCAGGAAGGTAGAGAAGTACAATAAGATGGCAGCTGATGACAAGGTAAGAGCAGCTGAGGAGATGAAGACTTATGTTGCTCCATCTGATGAAGAGCTGGCTGCTATGGTAAAGCCAAAGAGGGGAAGGAAGTCTACTAAGAAAAAGAGTGACAAGCCTACAAAGGGTAGGAGTGCTTACATCTTCTATACGAAAGCAATTAGAGACCAGGTGAAGGAAGAAAATCCAACTGCCGACCATAAGGAAATCACTAAGTTGTTATCCGAGATGTGGAAGGATGTAAAAGATGAGGATGGAGAAGAGTATGAACAGTACAAAGAGATGGCTGCTGCTGATAAGTTAAGATATGAGAAAGAGATGGAAACATATGTACCATCAGATGATGATGAGGTTGAGAAGAAGCCAAAGAAGAGGGCAAAGGACCAAGATGATGATATCGAAAAGATAGGGTTTAAGAAGTTCTATAATGCCAATAGGGAAGAGGTAAAGGAAGAGAATCCGGGAGTCAAGCCAGCTGGCATAACTAAGATACTAAAGGAGGAATGGGGTAGGATGGATACTGACGAGAAGAGGGATTGGTTTGAAGAAGAGCAAGAGGATGATGAAGAGTAAACGATGGTAGTGGGTTAGGATAGGTAGGGTAGGATAAAGTAGATAAGATAGTAGATAGGATACATAGGATAAAAAGCCCATACTTTAGGTATGGGCTTTTTTTAGGTCATCAATCAAGAGAAAATAAAATTGACTTATGAGAACAACGTTCTTGTATTAGATACAACGATGCAATCAAACAAGTTCTTAGACCTTTGCAAATCACATTTGTGGGAAGGAGTAGACGTACATCTATCCAATAGAACAAGACTACTTCTATACTTTACATCTAATACACAAGTCTTTCGATCTCTAACTCACGACGAGGAGAAAATACTAGAGGAAGAAGTCGATGAATACGAGTATGAATGTGATGATGGTTATGATAAATGGGACGAAGAGTATAATGATGATAAAGACTATGATTGGTATCACATGGAAAAGTATGAGTGTGATGATAGATGTGATGAAGACTATAATGATGCTGATGAGTATGATTGAGTATAATGAGTAGAGATAGATAAAACTAACTAGTATAATATGCCCATACCTATTAAGGTATGGGCTTAATTAATGACACTCGTTTAGTCAAAATAAATTTTATAACTTTTGATGGGGAATATCAACAATGTCTCTTACAACCACCACCAGCATCATGGAGTACGTCAAGGACTTCCTCAATCAAGCAGCAGAGAATGGGATCATGACTTTATGCTCGAAGTATGGAGTATGAAGGAGAATGAGAAGGACATCAAGGCATTGGTTGATACCAACATGCCTAAGAAGACAAAGAAGGAATCATCACCCAAGGACCCTAACAAGCCTAAGAGAGGTAAGTCTGCATACATCTTCTACTGTGGGGATGCCAACCTTCCGTTAAGGATGACTTGGGTGATGTGAAGCCACAGGATGTGATGAGGGAACTAGGAGCTAGGTGGAGTGGAACATATGAATTTAGGTAAAAAAAACTTTAGAGATTAGATATAGATAAATAAATTGCCCATACCTTAGTTGATATGGGCTTTTAAAATGACCTTGGGCATACAGATCTCATTTTATCTCTAAGATATAATACAAAAGATAGACAAACACCATCTCCCAAAATTTCAGAATTACAATGCCATTGATGTACGTCCATAAAAAGTAAATCTCGAGATCTATAATTTACACCTATACCATATTGAGGTAATAATGTATAACCTCCTTTAGACTTACCTTTTTGAATTACAGTTAAGATTCCTATACCATCACTGTAATCACCCTTGTCTTTATGTAAGGCTGTTCTAAAATTTTTATTAACTGTAACAGTAGTATAACAAGTTCCATCTATAACATACTTACTGTCTATCTCATTAGATGCTTGTTTTTGCAAAGTATCATGTAATGGACAATATATTTTATGAAACATGTCAATTTTTTGTAATATTGACATGTTTCAAACTTTAAAATATTATTTCCAGTGAAAGCAGTAGCTCTACATGAATCTATATTTCCTGTACCAAACATTGATTTATTATCATAATAACCTGTAATCCCACTTCTAACCTTTTTTTTCAATAATCTTAATATTTTACCATTTTTAGAAACTTGTGTTTTATAAGGATTACCAATTATACCCGATGCTTCAGCTCTTCCGCCACTTTTAGGAGCAGCTGTTTTCATATTATCATATAAAAGATTAACATCATTATCACTTAAAATATTTTTTCTGAATTTCATTAACAAGTTCCCATTTATGTCTTTAATATCAATGTCATTATCAAAAATTTGTATATTATCACAATTAAAGAAAGTATTAGAGTTTTCTTCCATATAAGAATCAGTGTGGATTTTATTGACAGTAACTGATTTAGCGTGTTTATAATATAGGACTATCTACGAATTGTAAGTTCATTTTATAATTTCAATTAATATAGTTAAATTAAAAACAATTTTTCATGATTAGTACATTTAGTTCGTCCATAAATAGATAATAATTAGAATAAATAATATATATTAAAGAAAAGCTCATACCAATTAAGGTATGAGCTTTTTTAATCAAAAAAATTACACTGATATCTATAAATTGTAAATGCTAAATTTTGGAACTTGGGTTTCGAAATTATGCTATTTTAGGCCGTATAAAAATACAGGCGACAAATCCCCCATTTTTATACGACCTAAAATAGCATAATTTTATTTTATAATTAATATTATAATATAAAATGGATGATCATGCATGCGTTGAAATAAACGAAGATACATATTTAAACCATACTGCTGGTTTTAAGCAATTTTATGATAATGATAGATTAATAACAATATTAGGTGAATTCCATAACATTCAGAATAATCAAGTTCCAGCTGGAGTACAAGTTGTTAGCCAAGTTGATTATATTTATAACAGTATTACAGACCCTGCTGTTAAAGCTAAAACTTTAATTATATTAGAATTACCAGATAGAATTGATTGGTCTACTACTAGATCTATAAACTTAAAAGCATTTGCTAAGAGAGCACCAGAAATTAATACATTGTTTGGCGATGATAGAATGAAAGTATTTGCTGCTGATCCTTCACTTAATGGTTTATATATAGATTTGATATACGGTGAAGCAGCGACCTTTTTTTCACTTAATGGTGGTCAATTTATTGCTCTAAAAAATAACATTTTAAATTTTTTTAATTTCATGTTAGAACATACTCCTTCCCCTACCTTTCCACAGTATTTTAGAAACTTTGTAAATCAAAAGAGAGCTGAATTTGAAAATATGATAGGGGAAATTTATACACATCTAAAAATAAATATCAGGAAAAAAATTCCTCCTGATCAAGACATTATTGCTCTTTGGGATCAGGATGGGCAATTTGGGCAGACACCATCAAGATTTAATGCACTATATAAGGCTCGTAGTGATTTTATAAATACTCAACAGGCTATATTAGATATTGGTATATTATTTCAAATATATAATCAAGTAGATAGCGGAATTACACAATTTGTTGTTGTAGTAGGAAACGCTCATTTAAGAGCATTAAGTAACTATTTTGAGAGTAATGGAATTCCTTTACTAAGGGGAATGCACAGTGATATTAATACCAACGCTGTTAATTTAAGGGGTACTTTTGCATATAGAACTCTTGATGCATGTTTACGTACTATAGATGGAATCGGCGGTGTCTTTTTCTGATCAGCCACAGGAGCGATTACGCTTAAAAGTAAAATTGATATATAGTTGTAAATTCTAATATGAAATTATAAATGTCCACAACATGCGAAAGCAGTGATGACGAAGACGAGAGATTGTCTGACGATAATTTATCTCTGCGTGCAGAGAACATTCATCTTAAAGAACAACTAGACGACGAAGAAAGACTAGAGCTATAGCATACGAGGAACTCCTACAATTGAGAGCATTCAAGGAGGCAGTCATCATATCTCTTGCGGATGCTCTTCCTAAGTAGTAAAACAAAATAATTTATATAATAGTATATTATAATATAGTCTAAAGCCCATACCTTAATTGGTATGGGCTTTTTTAATTCTATTATTGAAATCTTAATATTAAGATTTCAATACTTTATAAATAAAATTTGAAATCTCAAATTAAATTTTCATCTCAAAATCAGAAATGACAACTGTTAACTACTGGGAAGACGATTGGGAAGAGCAGCTTGCTGCTACAAACAACACGGCAACCAATGAACTTCCTATTAAGGAAGAACATTCTACTGAAAAACCATCCGAGATTTCAAGTTGGGAAGATCTTATGGATGATGAACAGGTGGAAACCAAAGTAGCACCAGTTACCGAAGTAACAAAAACAGCTCAGGTAAAAAATGTATGGGAAAAGCCTTTGCCGCAAAAGCAAGCTAGCGTGGACAAGCAAGAGTTCCCTAGTCTGCCTAGTGCTAAAGTAATACACCAACAGAAAGAGACTGAGAGGGTTAATAGACTTAAAGATAAATCTAAAAATAACATTTATGAGGCCTTTAATGACGATGAGATGGGACGTCCTAGTAAAAATAGAGCTCCAGTACCTATGACAAAAGTATCATATGACAAGGAACGCCCAGTAGAAATGTATCGACCACCAAGAAAGAGTAGGTTCTGTAAAAATGGAGCAGAATGTACTTACGGCTCAAGATGTTGGTGGGCGCATTCGGAAGCAGAACTAGTACCACAACACTGTAATAGAGGGCAAAACTGTAGATGTATTGTAATCAATTACAGCAAGGAGGTATCCAATAACCCAAGAAGTAGAAGAATTTGCATGTATCGTCACGACGAAACTGTTCATGACTATTTGATAAGAACTGGACAACACATGTCAAAGTCTGTCATTAAGGTACCGTCTCATCAACTACCTCAAGCCACAGAGATGGTACGAGCAGCTGGAGGTGTGATTAATGTAAGTTAATATGTTTTTCAATAAATAATATATTAATAATAATTTGCCCATACCTTAATTGGTATGGGCTTAATTAATGTCACTTAGATATTCATTGTAAAGTCTTTGTGATAAAAACTTGTAAATAACGTAATAATTAAAATTGATTTTATCCTATATCTAAGAAGATATAAGATAGAAAATGCCAGAAACTTGCTTCGTATGCCTTCAAAAGTGTTCGAGGAAAGTTTGCTTTGTGTGTTCTTGTCATGCGCATCCCAAATGTTGGAAAGAATACCAATCCAAGTTATCATCAAAAGTCTGTCCGGTGTGTAAGACGGATAATATAGTCAAACCAATCAATACACGCTCTAAGTCGATGTTCTACAAAACTGAGATTGTAGAATCTTTAATCAGAGAATTGGTTCTCCAATTCTTTCCACGAAACTACTTGATTGATACGATACAAGACTTAATATCCACGGTACATCATACAGCTCCATCCAATAAAACTTTAAAAATAGAAAAAATAGAACAAATCATGTACTGGTTCCTAGCTGGTTCCCAATATAATGATTCAACTAATTTACTGTCTGAATCTAAAGTGGCAACTGCTCTAAGTAACAGGCTTGTTTTGTTTAAACCAGATTGGCCAGCTGCTCAGGGATGGCACAAATTACTTTTACGAACTGAAATTAACTAAATCTTTCATTATATAAATAAAAATTAATAATATTTATTGCCCATACCTTAATTGGTATGGGCAAAATTAATGACAGATATTATTTTAAAGACGTTAAGTTATCTTATTAAATGACTTTTACAAAAGATGATAATACAAAAAAATCAATGACAATTACTAAAGATAGTAATTAGCAATGTTGTGTAATACTATAATTGGACTAAAGATTTAATATCTAATTTACAAAGATGGCTCTTCTAATGATTGACACAGAGATAATTTCTAGTATTTTAAATGATAAATATTTAGATCAGATTATGTTATCAATGGTTAATAAAGAAATCAATACTATTGTTAATAAATTAAAAATGTTAAATAAAATAGCCAAATATGCCAATAAAAATCACAAAATACTTATGAATGATATTGTATCTATAATACCCCTGTTCAACTGTTACACTATTCATTATCTAGATGTAGAATGGTATATTGAAGATAAGGGATGGCCTCCTAATACCCCAGATATTATATATTAATAAAGATAATTCAAAATAAAATTGAAATTTTTTACAAAGTTTTGATGTTAGAAGTCAAACATGCCAACAACAACAAGCTTTTCCATTGATAACTTCTTGTTCCAAGAACAAATTGACAATTCCCAACGTGGGAAGAAGAACAAGAAGGACAAAAAGGTGAAAAACACTTTCAGCATGGGTCCAAGGAGCTACGAAGAAATTAATACAGACAATCTGGCTAAAGAAGAAAGAATCAACGAAGCAAAGAAGAAGATGGAAGAAAAGAGAAAACCGGAAGACTTGAAGAAGACCAGGATGTGCATGAACCTTGGTTGTACGTTTGGAGACAATTGTCACTATGCACACCATATCGATGAACTTCAAATTCTCGATTGTGCATACGGAGATGATTGCAAGCATGTGATTGTTTCCGGTGGAAAGGTAACTAATGCTATTGGCAAGACGTGTACTTATTTACATCCTTCAGAGACTTTCGAAGCTTGTAAGATTCGTACAGGAGTTGCGTCTAGAGTAACTAAGTCACCCAAGGTTCAATTGAATGAGCACAACAATGAACCACCAAAGGTTCAAAATACTCAACCAATCGTTCCTCCTCCACCACCGGTTACAAATGTACCAGTTGTACCTCCACCTCCTACATTGGTGAATATGCCTCCTCCTCCAATGCCCAAGCTTTTTCCTGTTCTTCCTATAATGGTACAAGTTCCTCCTCCACCACTTGTTCTTCAAGTTCCTAAGGAAATGGCCTTCCAAGCTTTAGAGATGGCACTGAAAGCAGGTAATAAATCAGTGAGGATTGAAATTATTGATTTGTAGGTCAAATGAACTATCTAATAATTAGTAATAATAATAATAAATTTCTTGCCCACACCATAATTGGTGTGGGCTAAATTAATGTCAATTTTTTAAATCTTAATTGTAAAATTAAGATTTGAACATGAAGTATTAAAGTAAATTCTAAACTTCAAAATTTCAGATATCACTAGTTCCTCAGACGAGTAGAAAGTTGATTTATTATCAAATATATTATACATCTTTAAGTAATCATAAGAAATACTGCCAGCGCATAATCTATCATTGGATTTTAACATAAAATTATTAATTTCTGAATCGGTTTCTTGAGGTAGAGATCTCGAATGTATTTTAATTAAATCAGATAATTCCTTTAGGGTAGAAAGGTGGATAATCTTCTGGTATGATATGAGGATGTAAACCAAAATCAATCCACCCAAAATGCGTATAATCAGGAAACATTTCAATAGCGCGTTTTATTAAATTAATTTTTGACCAAATAACTACTAAATATTCCGTGTTGTTAAATTCTGAACTTTACATATATCATGGGTTATAAAGCTCTTAAAACTTTCTGACAACATTATATTTCTAATACGTTCTTCATATTTATAATATTTTAAATCTTCATAATTTGTAATTATCAAATGCGTAGAATAACTTTTATCTCTATTTTCTGAAATAAATTCAACATTATCTTTATTAGTAAAGATAACCAAATCTTCTGGAGTACTTAATATTCGTTTAGCATTTTCAAAGTATTTACATAATTCACGTTTATAAATGCTATTCCATTTATCTCTATTGATATTAAAAAATCCTGTTACTACTAGATATTTATTCATTTTAAGTTTATATTCATAATTTTAAATTGTAAATCTGTATTAATAAAGCCGTATTTCAAACGAGACACGTTTACACGTAAATCAAAAAAAAATTGAAAATAAACCTGTTTTTTTCAACGTTAAATCAAACGATGCCTACCGATGTTACAAAAATCATGGAGTACGTCGCAAATTTCCTCAACGAGAATAACTGTTCTGAACTTACAGAACTCTGGATGGAAAAACAGCCAGATATAGAAAAAATGTCTAAAACCAAAAAAACCACTGGGAAAACATCCGGTAAAGATCCGAATAAACCAAAACGAGGCAGATCTGCTTACATTTATTTCTGTACTGAAAACAGAGCTGAAATAAAAGAAAACATGGACGGAGAGCCTACTCCTGCAGAAGTAATGAGAGAAATGGGACGTTGTTGGAGAGAACTAAAAGATTCTACTGAGGAAGAAGATGTAGAGAAGCATCAAAAATATACTGAAATGGCTGCTAAAGATAAAGAAAGATACTTAAATGAAATGGAATCGTATGTTCCTTTAGATGAGAATGAAGTAGAAGCATTAAATAATAATAAGAAGAAAAAGAGTTCAAAAAAGAAAAATGATGATAAACCAAAAAAAGCGCGTTCAGCCTATATATTTTTCTGCGTTGAGAAGAGGGCAGAAATTAAAGAAGAAAATCCAGAGGCCACCCCACAAGATATTACCAAAATTATCGGAGAATTGTGGAATGAATACAAAAATGAAGCAGAGTACGCATTAGAACTAGAAAAATTCAACGAAATGAATAGACAGGATAAATTAAGGTATGAAAAAGAATTAGCAGAACATGAACCAACCCCACAAACAGAAGAAAAACAAACAAAAAAGAAACCAGTAAAACGTGAGATTAAAATAGTAACCAGGAAAATTTCAGATGACGAGGAAACGCAAGTTATAAATAAAGACAATGAAGATACAGAACTCGAAGAAGACACGTATGATGAAATTTCTGAACCAGAAATTAAACAAATGAAAAAACCCAAACGTAACCCAGAACCTAAAGCACAATCTGAGACTAAACCCGAACCTAAGCAATGTCGTAAGGCTCAGAGTAAGCCAGAAACTGTTACAAAGAAGAAACCTCAACCTTATCTAAACTTCTGTAAAGAAAATAGACAAATTGTTATACAAAATAATCCAAGCTTTTCTTCAACAGATGTTACGAAGGCCTTGGCAATTCAATGGAAAGCCTTGTCTACTGAAGAAAAAGCGGAATGGGCTTAAATAAAAATGAATTTAGAGTTTAAATAATAATATTTATATAAATACACAACTTAAAAAATGTCTTCTACAGAGAGAGCAGGAATTTTAGGAAAGTTTAAATGCAAAGAAACTAATACTGATTTCTTTTTAATGGTCTTAGGAGACGAAGCTGGAAAATGGGGTTTTCCAAAAGGTCATTTAGAATATTCTGAAGATCATTTAACTTGCGCACAAAGAGAATGTTATGAAGAAACTGGTATAGATGTAAAATTAAATAATCAAATAGGTTTTAAAACCAGTACTACCATTTACTTTTTACATAACTTTAATGAAATAATTACACCCAATCCTCAAGACTTACAAGAAGTAAGATCTGTCAAATGGTTTTCTGTACGAGAACTACTAGGTACAAATTTGGAAATGTTTAATTCTGATTCACGACACTTTATAAAAATGAATCTTCAAAATGATGATGGATTTGAATTAGTAGTAAATAAGAAAAAACCAAGACCGAGACAAAAAATCTGTAAATACTTTATTAAAGGAGTTTGTAATAGAGGTGAAGATTGTAAATTTAAACATTAATTTTATTAAAATTTAAATCTCATTTAATGGAGTTTGTTCTTTCAAAAATTTAAACATAAAACTCATACCTTAATTGGTATGAGTTTTTTTAATCTTATTTATTTAATTATAATAATAAATGGATGCTATATTTATAATGATAATTGGAACAGTTTCACTGTCTACTTTTTTATATTTTTATTTAATAAGTAAAATCTAATATTTACAATGCATTCGTATAACGAAATGCCATTTTTTATTATTATAATAAAAAATGAAACTTTTTTAATTAAGTAAAAGCACCCACTCCTGTAAGCTCTTTTCCAATAATGAGACCATGGATATCAGATGTACCTTCGTATGTACTTACACTCTGTAGATTTAGTAAATGTCTAAGAGGAGAATAATCATTAGTAATACCATTTGCTCCTAATATGTCTCTACAAATTGAACTAACTTTCAATGCTGTTTGACAATTTTGTCTTTTTAATATAGATATCATATAATGACTATCAATATTATTCTGTTTATTATCTGCTACACAATGAACCGCTGCTAAGCCATAAGATATATTTGATACACAATCTGCTAATTTAATTTGAGGAATTTGGAATCTACTTAAAGGTTTATCGAATATTACTCTTTGGTCTGGATATTCCAGTGCTTGTTGAACACAATCGGACGCAGCTCCTAATACCCCCCACGAAATACCGAATCTAGCCTGATTGAGACATGATAGAGGTCCTCTTAGACCATTTACCATTAAACGATTATTTTCGTCAACTTTGACGTCATTAAAATTTACCTCACCTGTTGATGAAGCCTGCATAGATAGTTTATTACTTATCGGGGTAGCTGTAATACCTTTCATACTTTTATCTAAAACAAAACCAGCTATTTCATTTTCTAATTTACACCAAACTATAAAGACTTGAGCGTGTGGAGCGTGTGTAATCCAAGTTTTAGTTCCATTTATTATATAATTATTGCCATCTTTTATTGCCGTAGTTTTCATTGAACTTGGATCTGAACCAGCATTGGGCTCGGTAAGGCAAAATGAGCCTATATACTTACCAGATCTTAAATCATCGATATATTTGGACTTTACTGAGTTGCTTCCATATTTAATAATTGGATAAATTACCAAAGATGATTGTACACTTAACATAGATCTGTAGGAACTATCTACTCCTTCTAATATATTACAAGCTAATCCATAAGATTTATAAGATGCCGGAATTTCTAAACTTGTCATACCCAATAAACCTAAATTACCTAAATCACTCATTACTTCCTTATTAAAATGATTATTAGTAAAGTCTCGTTTTATTACTGGCCTTAAGGTTTGATTTGAATAACTTTGAACCATATCATATATTATTGACTCTTCGCTAGTAAGTCGTTTTAAAAAATTTAGAGGATCTTTTACATTGATACTCGCTTTTTTAAGATAATTCATTAACTTTTTATTCTTATAAAGTATTTTTTAATTAAGAATTATGGGATTAGTATATTAAATCAATAAGATCAACTTTATCACCATCTAAGACATTAATACATAAAATTTCTTTTTCTTTAGCAAGTTTCCAATCTATTGAAAATTTAGCAGGTAAATTATCAAAATAAAGATAATCTAATTCTTTATAAGCCTTAATCGATGATTGGTTAAATAAAGATAAACACATAGCAACATAAATTGGAGAAATCTCATTATTATATCTAAATTTACAATTCCTCGTATACTCCCACTCTTCTGGAAATGTTAATTCAACTAATTTTAGCATTGAAATTGTTAAAGAATAAGGCACATGGGATGGTATTATAGAATACAGATTTAATTTATAAGATAAGTCATAAAGATAATTTTCCCAATAATCAGTATCTTTATTTTCCTTATCTTTGAAATGTAATAAGGGCTTTCCTGAATCATCTATAAAAGCGGATGGTTTTAAAGGTTTTCTGACATAAATATCATCATTAAAATATACAAAATTTTCTGATAGTCCATTTATTTTGTGTAAAGATGATTCAATAGCATGTGAATTAAAAACTTCTCCAAGTCCTATTTCATGATGATATACTACTGTTTCGTTTTTAATGCATTTTGGATATTGAGGATATGCAGTTACCACATAGGTATTTCGAATCCAAGGCATATTTTTTCTTATCATTTCTAAACAAACTGAAATTTCAGCCTCTGGGTAATCCAAAATACTATCTTGGGTCCATCTATCATCTGTTTCAAAAGTTTTTCCAGAATGATATTCGTAAGACTCAATCCAATTAGGATCAGTAGAATTTACCCATGTAACAACTGCATCTATAGGTATATTATTTTTGAAATTTTCTTTACATCTAAAACAAAAATAAATAAAAATTGCTATCAGTATAGCAACTAATAAAAGTAAGTACTTAATCATTATTTATTATAGTAACAAATAAAGTAGATCAAATTTAAATATATTTCTTATTAATAAAAATGGATGATGACAGCCCTGATGTAGTTTATAAAAGCGAAATTAACCCAGATACACTTTATTTAGCTAAAATTAAAGATAGTGAAACAATAGTAATTTTCACTGGAGATCAAAAGGAACAAATATTTGCTTCAAAACAAGTTGAGATAGAGGATGAAGATAGAACGATAATTATTGAATTAGATTTAAATGATTTAGAAGTATATTACGCATATGAAGAAAATCAACCATGTTTAGTAGAAGAAATTAATAAAATTAAAAATAAACATGATATTATAACACTTGATGAATTACCAGAAGATGGTTGTGACTTAACAGTTGGAATGTGTGGAGGTTGTATTTCTGTAACTTTTGTTTTGGAAAATGATAGGATAATACGTGGTCATTTTTATTCTGAAGATTATAATGATGAAGCTTTCGTCAGGGATTTTTATGAACAGATACAAGAGTTGCTTAATGCAGATATATCAGAAATCAGAATTTATGCACCTATTAATACTGATGTACTTAAGAATCAAGTGACTGCCGCACGTGGAACTTTATCATCTTTAAATATGTTACGAAAATTGGGCTTTCCTTTAGATAAAGTTGTTTTCATTGAAGGTCAAGGTTCAGTGTATAAATTTAGCAAAGACGTACGTGGCACAAAATTAGTTGCAGTTAGGGAAAAAACCCCTGAACTACTAATATTAATTACCGATGTTTGTGAAATTGAAAAAAGTATGAATAATGTAATTCAAAAAGGTGGACTAACTCATGATGAAATAATGTCAAAATATGAAGCATCAAGGAGTGGTGATACTGTAATAGCACCACTTAAAGAAAATTTGCTTGAACAAACAGTTAATCCGGTCATTTGGGAATTAGCTAATAAAGCAGTAGAACGGTATCTAAAAAACGGTAAAGATAAACAGGATGATCCATTAAAAAATATCCCCGGTAATATATCCGGAGGGTATTCTGGTGTAACGCAATACAGAAAAGCTGTAAAACATATCTTGTCCAAATTAGGAATATAGAGAAAGATTCATTTTACCAGAAGATAAAAATATAGATTTTTTTAAAGATACAATTAAAAACTGTTTTGAATTTTTAAAGTAGATACTTTTTTGAAGTACTTTAAAAATTTTAATAATCTGATTTTATTCACAGTAAATTTCCTGCTGCACACATCCAAAATGTGTGCAGAGAAAATTAATCAAAAAAAAGAATATTTCCTGATTAATTAATCAGGATTAACTAAAATTAAGAGAAGCTCTTAAAAATGAAAAAATGATATTAGATATCATTAAATGATATTACAAATGAATAATTTATATTTTTTCATTTTACAACAGAAATTTCTATTTTTCATCTATGAAATGAATTTTTCATTTCATAGATGAAAAATAGTTTAAAGATAAAATTATTCAATAAAAATGTCTTTTGAATGTAAATTCTGTAAAAAAAATTATTCTACAAAAGGTAGTCTTACAAATCATCAAAAAACAGCAAAATATTGTATAAAAATACAACAATCGCTTTCAGAAGTTTCTGATATAGATTATAAAACTTTTGATTGTAAATATTGTAATAAAACTTTTTCATCTAATTTTAATTTAGGTAAACATATAAATCTTTGTCCTGCTTATTATCAATCAGTTCTAATCAATAAAGATAATGAGATAGAAAATTTAAAGGATGAAATATTAATTTTGGAAGAAAACAAAGATAATGAAATAAAGGAATTACAAGATAAAATAGTTAATTTAGAACAACAAGTTCTAACAATTGAATTAGAAACTGAAAACCGTATGTTACGAGAGCAGAGTGAACGTTCTATAAATGCCGTCGAAGAGATTGCGAAGCAGCCACGTGTTGCGACAACTAATAATAATCATAATAAAATAATCATAACAACTCCTGTAGATTTATCTCAGCCAACGGTTCAACTAGCTATCCAAAATGGTTTTTCGGATGAATATCTTGTTCAGGGTCAGAAAGGTGTTGCAAGATTTGCCGTAGAGAATATATTAAAGGATGAGCAGGGTAAATTGAAATATATATGTACGGACGCCGCCAGACAGATATTTCAATATAAAAACAAGGATGGTTCCATGCAAAAGGATGTAAGAGCGACTAAATTGACAAAGGCACTTTTAGATGGAGAATTGAAATCAACAACTCACAAAATGGCTTGCGAGAAGATGAAAGATGGTACTGCTGAAGAATTCAACTTGTATACAGACCAATATTACGAAATAAAGGAGTTAGAAACCGATAATAGTAATTTCAGCAAAGAGTTGACAAGTCTAACTGCATAAAATAAAATTAATTTTTTTTTGAATCTTGGAATCAAAAAAAAATTAATGAACGATTTATCTCAAATTTTTCAAGATTGTAGCGACCATCCCGACGAGTTTGTACAAAAAATGCTATTCCTTCGAAAACAACCTGTGATTAAACGTTGTTTTTATGGAGAGAATTGCAGATATATACGAAAATCATCATCTACTATATTAAATGTAAATTTACATGATAAATATGGCAACGAATCATCTTACGCTAGTTTACGTACTAAAATATGTAAATATATTCATCCCGGAGAGTCCAATGATCAATATTACAAAAGAATAATACAAGACTAAGGTAGTAGTATTATATATATATAATAAATTGATTCAAAAAAAATATGGAAAAATAATTTTACGAATTATCACTATCCCATACCTTAATTGGTATGGGATAAATTTATGTCCCTTAATAAAATATTTAGATTGATTTCAGCAAAGAATTGACTTAATATACGAGGTGCCAAATCATATTTTAGTATATACAGGTGCTACGGGCTCTACAGGTTTTACTGGTTTCACAGGATATACTGGTTCAACTGGATTTACTGGCCCTACAGGTCCCTCGGGGAATGCTACAAATACAGGATCAACGGGATATACAGGTCCTACTGGGTTTACAGGACACACAGGTAGTACTGGTAAAACCGGCCCTACAGGAATTCAAGGTCCGACTGGTCCTTCTGGGGTTTCATTGAGTAAAACTAGTGTTTCGTCTACACAGATTTTATTACAAGATAGCAGTAATACTACATTAGCTACTTTAAATCCTGCTTCATCTTCGGAGGCGGGTCTTTTAACAAATAGTACTTTAGCAAAAATAGTAAATGGTACTTAAGTTACTAATACCACAGTAGCTCTTACTAATGAAGATGTTAACTCTATTGTCATCATTAATGAAGCATCTAGTACACAGGCTGGGTTATTAAGTTCGGCGAAATATTCATTGTTAGGGGATATACAAGCAGGGGCATTTACAATTGGTAGTAGTAGTGGAAAGACGAAAGGAGGAGGATTAGTAAACTTTAATTCTAGTTTTAGCTCGGCACCAGTAATTCTGTTAACAATTCAACAAGAGTATAATAATCAAAATGCCTATTCAATAACTTATAATCTAAACGAACCTTCTTTGCAATTAGGATTTTATTGGACAGTTGCTATAAATGACGCAAGTTATTGGGATCAAGAATTAGGTGGTAATTATATAGCAATTGGACCACGTGAGAGATTTAATTGAATTTTATTCTAAAAATTTAAAATAAAATTGAAATTTACTAACAAGTTTCCAGACTAGAACTTAGAATGTCTAAATCACCAAACTTCAAACCCTTTGAACATCAGCTTTCGGCACAAAAAGAATTAAAAAGGATGGAAAAACTTGGTGGAGGTTTCTTATGCGATCAAATGGGATTGGGCAAAACCGCAACTATGTCTATGTTTTTGATTAACGAGAATAAGAAAGGACAAACAAATTTACTTGTATGTCCCTATTCGTTGCTCACAGTATGGTGTGAAGAAATTAAGAAAGTAGATGGTTGGAAGGATGAATTTATAAAACCTAAAATTTTGATCTATCATGGTTCTTCAAGAAAACAAAATCTGTCTAAACTACAGTCATATAATTTTGTCATTACAACATATGCAATAATTGGATCAAAGGAATTAAATGATAAGAAGTGGTCAAGAGTGATATTAGACGAATCGCATAACATTAAGAATGGATTACAGCGTTCAGGACCTAAATGTGCTAAAGCTGCCTATCAAATAGGTATGAATTCAAAGGTAAGATTTTGTATTACAGGTACTCCTTTCAATAATAGAATCAATGATATAGCCGCTCAAGCTAAATTTGTTGGTGTTGAACCATATTGCGAACCAAATTGGTGGTCCGAAAATGAGAATAACGAAACTAATATGTTATACTGGAGAAATACATTTGTAATAAGAAGAACTAAGGATAAGATGCTTTCTGCGCCAAAATATCATGATATAACTGTGAAACCAACGGAAGTGGAAGAAAATCTAACAAATATTTTAAGGGAGCAAGCAGCTGAAGATTTTAAAAACTGGAAACGTGCTAAATACTCAGGAGATAATTTAACTAGAATTGAACTCCAAGGTAAAATCCTCGGTTTAATACAAAAATTAAGAATATCTTCTAATTCTTATTATTGTGGAGAAGGAGCTGTTGACGAAAATGAAGTACTTGAAAAATGCGCTAAAGTTGATAGAATTATAACTGATTTAGATACCCTTGTATATAAAGATCAAAAGAAAGGAGTTGTAATATTTTCACAATTTACTAGTTTTTTAGATGTACTTGAACAAATTATAGAAACAACGCTTGTTGGAATTGATATTTACAAATTTACAGGGAGTTTGAATAGTTCGCAAAGAGACGATATTCTAAAAAAATTTAACAACTCAAAGAAACCTAGAGTCATTTTAGTATCTTTAATGGCAGGAGGTGTGGGTGTTTCCCTTCACCATGGTAGTTCGACGGTTTTACTATCGGAACCATATTACAATCCGTTTATGGAAGCTCAAGCTGAAGAAAGAGTTCATAGACTTGGGCAGCAGCATCAGGTTAATATTTATAGGTATCAAGTTGAAAATTCCGTAGAAAACTGGATTAATTCACTTAAACAAAAGAAATTGAGCTTGGCTGGAAGTTTAGACTTGGTAAAGAAAGATAATATACCTATAGACTTTAAATTTGATGACATAGCTGAGCTTTTTAAAGAGCATGTGGCTTTTAAAAATGACAAAAATCCACCTGTGAAAGATTCTAAAGAATTAAAAGTGAAAGTAGGCAATAGAACTTACAAAGTAGATAAAGGAAAAAAGTTTTCTAAAGTACCGAAAATTGGAAAAAAAAAGAAACTAATGAATTTTCACATTTAAAAAAATAAATTTGAAAAAATATTTAAAAAAACTTCAAGAAGTTAGAAATGTCAAAACAAACAAGCGCAATTTCTACTTACACTGGAGCTCGTAAGGAGAATGAAGATTACGAAAATGTCATCAGCACTGATAGCTTTACAGCTGTTGTCATTTTAGATGGTCACGGAGGAGATGCTCTTAAAAATTATTTAGGAAAAGAAATAACCAGTGTTTTTACAGAACTTTTCAACACAATTCCGGGAGATACGAATCTATATGAATTTGTAGAATTATTGAAAAAGAATTATTATGAAATTCTTGAAAGAATGGATAAACTTTATCATAAGGGAGGATCTACATTGAGCATAGGAATATTTCAAAAGCAAACAAAAGATTTTTATACTCTACAATTAGGGGACAGTATGGTTTTTATGTCCGATTGTGAAACTGGAAATATAATTAATGCATGTAAGATATTCGAGTTAGATATTGCTAACCCTGAAAAAGATACAGATTTAGGGTATTCTGCTTGCGTGACTGAAATTTATGATTATTCTGATGAGAATGAAGTAGAATTATATAAAAATATATGTAAAGAAAATAATAAGAGTTTTTCAGTTAGTAAAAGAAAAGATGCAGTGGATAAGGAAAACAGATATTTGGCAAAGGTAGGTTATACCGATTTGAGTGAACCATCGAGAACAATTGAGAAGAAGAGCATTTATAACAACTGTCAATTTATTTTAGAATTACAAAGGGCTCCAGTATTTTCAGTATGGGATTTAGGTCCCATCGATTGTTCAATGGCTATGTGCGCAGTTTGTGATGGATTTGGTTCAAAACTCGCTGTACCTAATAATGATAGTATCTCGCAAGCAGTAATAAATCCAGGTTTGTATATACAGAGAGCCGATATTTTGGATGGTTCTGTCTTGGGTGATTGGGTTAAAAATAAGCCTTGGTGGAATAAATCAGACTTAATTAAGCCTGACCAGGAAGATTGGGGCAAAGATCCTATAATTAATTCAGCAAAATTAGTTCATCTTATTGCTCCAGATAAATTATGGAAAGATTCTGTACAAACAGCAATTGATTCAATTAATGAAATTAAAGACGAAGTTTCTTTAGATGATCTTCGGGTTACTAGAAATATTCAGCAGTCAGTAAATTTGTCCGTATTCATACCAAGTTGTTTAGCTTCTGATGATAATGTATCTTGTTGTGTAGCACTTATATAATAAGTTCTAATTTATATTTAGTAATTACTATTTTATAATTATTATTAATTAATAAACAATGCCAATATCGGTTAAGATATTGGCATTTTTTAATGTCCAATTTTTATTTGTTTTATTTAATGAATAAGTAATAAAACAATTTTTCATAATAACTTAATAATACCAAACATCAACATTAAGTTGACCAGCAGTTACATTAGCAGTCTTAGCACCTAATGTTACGAATTGTCCACTAGAAGCTGTTGCTCCAGGAGGCGCTCCAGATGAAACGCTTACAAGATCTCCTACTGCGGCTAATTGAGCTATAGTAGTATCAGTTAAAATAGTGTTACTGACAGTATTTGCAGCTGCTCCTACACCACAAACAAGGAGTGCACCTGTTACTCCTGTAAAACCAGTGTGTCCAGTAGGACCGGTATATCCCGTGTAACCTGTAGAACCTGTAAAACCAGTATAAGCTGTGTGACCAATAATACCAGTAGGACCTGTTACACCTGTAAACCCTGTATATCCAGTGAAACCGGTAGGCCCAATAGGACCTGTAAATCCCGTATAACCGGTAGGTCCTGTATACCCAGTAGAACCTATATCAGCAATTTTCCCCCAATATGCTCCATTTTGAGGAATATTTCCCTGATTGCCTGATTGTAGTGAAATATAAGAAGCTGAATCAGTATTATAAAATACTACATCTCCAGATGAATAAATAATATTTGTGTCCCAAGCTCCTTTAAAATCAAAAGTTTCTACTGGTCCGGTGTAACCATTATATCCTGTATAACATGTATATCCAACAGGACCTGTAACTCCTGTGTATCCAGTAACACCTGTTGAACCTACATCAGCAATTTTACCCCAATTTACTTCTAAAGACGGGTTAGAACCAATATTATTGTTTGTTAATGAAATATATGTTCCTGAATCATAATATATAACCTCTCCTAAGGCATATAAAGTTGTTACATTCCAAGCTCCTTTAAAATTAAATGTTTCTAAAGGTCCAGTGGGTCCTGTATACCCAGTATTTCCTAAAGGACCAACCGCTCCTGTAGCTCCTATTGGACCAGTTGCACCTGTATTTGTAGCATATCCATTTGCCCCAGTTGGTCCTGTACCTCCACCACTATAATTATTTTTCTACGACCCATGTATTATTTCTGTAAATTAATAAAGATTCATCTTGTAAATCAGTTAAATTTATAGGTATATTCTTTATTTCGCTTGCATTAAACATTGCTTTACCAGCTACTCAAGCAGCTGGTAATTGATTTAAAAGAGATGCTGATACTCTAAATGAGATTTATTAGTTATATAAATAATATAATATTTTTATTAATTAGAGTAAAGTTAATTACCAAAACCTGAAAGAACTTTTTTATCATAAGAATTTTTTCCATGTACCATTGCTTGTAAAATACGAGAATTAGTATTATCTCTAGCAGTAAAATAATAAGTAACTTGAGAATTATTACATGGATAATATTCTACAGGTTTACATTGATTATTATTATTATGTTTTTCTTCTGTGTAAAAACGATTTAAGTTACAAGACATATTGTTTATTGTATGTTATAAAATATATAAAAATAAATATACTCTAAATAAAAAATTAATTTTAACAATTACTTTAAGTCTTACAACTAAAAATGTCAACAAATCAAATTATGGATCATGTTAATAATTTTTTGAAGAATATGTTAAGTGAAAGTCAATTTACTGAGATATCAAATGAATGGTACACGAAGAATAATAGAGCAGTGATAAATAAAATTTTAAAGAATAAAGAACCTAAAGATTCCAGTAAACCTAAGAAAACAAAAAGTGCATATATGTTTTATTGTGCAGATAAAAGAGAGGAAATTAAAAAGAAATTAGGTAGTGATGCTAAACCAAAAGATATTTTATCTGAGCTTGGTAAATCTTGGCAAGAATTACAGAATTCATTTGAAAATGATGAAAGTGTACTCTCTAAATACAAAGAACTATCTGAAAAGGATAAAGAAAGATACAACATAGAAATGGAAAAATATAATGGTACTAATAATAAAAAATCTTCAGAGCATAAAAAACCCAAATCATCTTATATTTATTTTTGTAGTGAGTACCGCGCATCCCTTAAATCCAAAGATTTAAAACCACAAGAAGTTACAAAAGAGTTAGGTGTAATGTGGGGAAAACTAAAATCTGAAAATAACGATGGGTATCAAAAATTTGTTCAGATGGCTATCGAAGATAAAGAAAGGTATAACAAAGCAGTGAATGAGAACAAATCAGAATCAGAATCTGAATGCGAATCTGATAACTTACCACCAACTAAAAAATCGAATATGTATACTAATTATTCAAAGACCAACCGAATTAAACTTAAAGCAGATTACCCTGGTAAAAAAGGTACATATATTACTAAATTGCTTGCAAAGAATTGGAATTCTCTTAGTGAAGAAGAAAAATTATCTTGGGATAATTAATCTAATAGTAATAATTCATTATTAATAAATAATGAATTTGGATGAACTTTCACAAACATTAAAAAATTCACAAGAGAGAATGAATTCAGCCGATATTAATCTTAAAAATATTGAAAGAGAAATAAAATATAGATATCTATGCTCCCTATATAGTTCAGCCTATTTATCAGGTTCGATTTGGTATTTGGGTAATAGTATCAAAGAATATAAAGATAATAGACATTTTAAAACTGCATTTAAAAGAGATTATAAATTAGAGTATGTATATTATATATTAGATAATAATTTATTTCCTAATGTATAATGAACTTTTATTATAATCTATTATACATTTGAAAGAATTTAGAATTTTATTCCCCAATATACCAGAAATTTTAGGAATTTTTTTATCTTCAACAACTTGTTTAACATTAGTTAAATCCAATATATCTAATTTAATATTATTTTTTTTAACACCAGCAAGTTCAAGTAAATTATTAACACTGTTGTTAATTTTAATAGTATTGGTAACACTAACAGCTTCTGAAGAATCATTAACAATCATTTTAAATTTTTGTTGATCCATAGTATCTATACAAGTTGAGTTTGATCCTGTATCTAGTAAAAAGAATCCTTTTACACCATTTATTTTAATTTGGCATATATAGAATCCTTGTCTGGTTAAAAACAAAGGTAATTTATTATATTTTTTTTCTGATTTATCTATATTATTTTTTTTAATAGGACTTGTAGATCTTTTAACTGGAGATCTCATTCTTGCTATAAAAGAATTGATGTTAGAATACTCTTTAGATGATAATTTTGACATTTTATATATTAAATATATGTTTAAGTATTCAAATTAAATATTTTTTTAAGATATAAATAAATGTTAAAAACTAATGTTTATAATTTATATGAAGACCAGGTATTAGATTGGGAAAATAACGATATCAATAATATATTTGTAGGCGTAGGTAAATGGGTTAATCCTTTTGAAAAAGAAGAAAATTCCATATTAAAGTATATAAACTATCTTTATGAAACTGATTTAATTAAGGATATAAATGAATTATATGGTAAAAACTTAGGAACAATATCTAATATAAATAGTGATTTATTAGATAGGCCATTAAATAATGCTCAAGCTCTAGCAGATATACTAAATAAATGTTTATATAGTTTTGTAAGTCCATTAATATTTAATGGTGTCAATAATCAAGATTTAATTGATAAAGTATTTTTTAATAAGAAACCTAGTAAAACTTTACTATCTAGAGTATTTATTATAATGTTACCCAAATATTTATTAGATCAAGCTTTCGATGATGCCAGTAATTTACCTTTTCTTTACAATCATGTAGCTGGCGATGATAGATATTCTCCACGTAGAGGTGTTTGTGTTCAAAATAATACTAAAAAATTTTTTGATAAAGGTAATTGGACTTTAACAAAAAATAAATCAAATTGTACAATACAAATGGACACTGTTATTATGAAAGAAGGATTGAGAAATTTAGTTCCTTTTATAACTAGTATGGCAGAAAAATGCTTTCCGTATAGTTTTCACCGAACAGATGGTAATTTCGGATTATTTGTAGCTAATAAATATAATAAAGGTCAGGATCAAGTTATAAATCCACATACTGATAATCAAGATTGGTATCCAGAACCTGCTATTTTCGCTTCAGTAACTTTCTTTCCAGAAGGTCCTCCTAAGAAACCACAAAATACTTTTCGCTTCCAAGTTAGGGATCCAGAAAATAATCAATGGGTCGATATGTATTTACCACATGGTAGTATTACTTTAATGTGCGCTAATTTAGAACATAGGGTTTCTAAGCCTTTAGGAAATATTAATGAAAATACTACTAGAATTAATTTAACTTTTAGAAATTTATTAAATCCTTATACTGATCCTATTGGATATTTAATTGGTATATCAAATCATTATAGATATTACGGTATTCCGTCTAAGGCTATAATACCTAAAAATGTTTATAAAGAACAAACCGAAAATATTGATGAAATACTAAATAAGTATCGACAATTAAATCCATCTTTAGAAATAGACATTTCTCAAGACAATGATGAAAGAAAAAAGCGAAAACAACAACTGCGTGAAAAAATTAAACAAGTATATACCGATAATAATTTAACATTAAATGTAAACATTAACAAAGCTAATATAGTTTTAGAATTACTAGAAGAAGGTTATGATTATCTTAAAAAAATATATTGAATAAAATATTATTTAAAAATTTAAGACTTATTTTAAAAATGTCATATTTAGGTACTTACCAATATTATTTATAACGGGTTGCCTCTATACAAAGAAGATTCAAGGAATATAATTAATGGTGTTGATTTTACTGAGACTGAAAAAGAGATATGTTTTACAATAGAAATGCCTGGTATTGACAAAGAAGAAATTCAGATAACAGATAATATACTTTTGATATATGGTAAAAGGATTAGTTCTAATTTAAATAAATATATGTCAAAAACATATGATTTACCCAGGAATATAGATATTAAAAAACATAAAGTAACTTTAGAAAACGGTATTTTGAATATTGCCTTTGAAAAGATTGGAACTAAAACTATTTTCTTGTATATTGATTAAAGTTTGTTGAGCAGTTTTTAAGTTAAAAAACTTAAAAACTTATTTGTTATGTGTAAAAAAATTAATTGTGGCAAAAATAAAAAATAAAAAAGCAAAACCTATAATACTAGAACTTATCATCATACGTAGTTGAAACTGATCAGTTTTTTCATCTTTAGGCTTAATATTAAATTTTATTAGTCCTATGACCATCAAAATAAATGTTATAATAAATGGTCCCCATTTCATACCTACATCATATAAGTGCTCATTTTTATTTCTGATTTCTGTAATTTGAGAATCGGATTTCCCAATAATCTTCCCTGTTATATCAGTAGATGCTAAATATAAAGATTTATTAATCTTATTCGAAAATTTTATCCAAAAAAATAAACCAACAGCTGCTCCTGCAAATATTAATATAAATAATACGTTTACTATAAAGATATTATTCATTTACTAATGAAAATATTCTAGAAGTTTATTTTGATTATAATTGCGAAAACGGCTCTCAACCCAGATCTCTACGAAATATATACTTTTAATCTAAGGAACCGGAATAAATCCAGGCACAACTTTATTATCGTAAAGTACCCATTGTCGAATTATAAATCGTGGAATTGATTCAGGTTGTCTAACTCTATAGATATTTGAGAGACGGGAAGATTTATGTCTCTTGTAGTTCTTGATTAGCTGCCTGAGACGTTTATTGCTGCAATCCTTATGTCTGGTATTAATATGCATACTGGGTAAGTAGCTATCCTTCGAATTCTTAATGAATGATGAACCCATTTATCTGCGACATCGAATTCTCCTTAAGTTATTTAATTAAAATATTCTAGAAGTTTATTCTGATTATAATCATCTAATTTCGAAATAAATAGAATAATATTATTATCTGAAGACAACCATTTATCGAAAAAGTGTTCTCTATCATTAGGCCAAATACTAGAAATTATATCTTCTGATAATGAATTTTGAATTGAATTAAATAAATTATAATATTTTTTTACGTCATCTAAATTCATTTTATAATAAATAATTTATATTTTAAACTAATTAATATGGTAATTTTTATAATATGTTTTTAGGATCATCACTAAGATTTCCTACTCTTAAATTCCAAACTTTATCGATATCAGTAACTGTATTAGTACCACCACTAACTGGAGGCCTAGGTATACTATTTTTGTTAGGATCCCAAGAAGGACTGACAAAATATATCCTGTGGCTAAAAGTAGAATCATATACGGGAGGAGAATCTGTCGGACCAGAAGTCCTATACACTTTGATACTTTCAACAGTTACACCAGTAGCTAAAGAAACTGTAACTTTCGCTGCGTTCCTTCTACCGAAGAGTTAAATACATTAACTGGTGACATTATCGTTAAAATTTCATTACAGCAAATGGATCCTAATAATATCGCAGCGGATGGTTACCCTACAGGAGGAATTGCGGATGGACCAGTTTCTGGTTCAAATATTCTGTAAATCTTTTTTTTAAAATATTTTATTAAGTTATTAAAATAAACGATATGGTAAATAATTATACACACACAAGTTTAATTGGATTACTCGTAGCTGGTGTAGACTACGTTAAAAGACAAGAAAAGAAAGAAACTTATGGGGATTCGGGCAATATTAACAAAGAAGATGGTCTTATATTAGGAATGTCTGTAGGTTTATATGCAGTTGTAGTAGTAGTTGCTTTGGCAATCTGGGTTACTACCATTATTCTACTTATCACTAATTGGAAAAATCTTCCAACTTGGGCCCAAGTTGTAGGAGTCTTAGGACTTTTACCTATAATACCTATGGGTACTTTTGTAACTTTAATAGTAGTTTTAGTTGCTAAAAATTCTAAATAGACTAGCCTTCAACACTCCCCTAATATGCCTAATATTGCTCAAGCATATAACTAAATAGTTTACAGTTAAATTACATTATGTATTAAAAATTATATACATAATATGAAAAACAATTATTTTGGATTTAAAAAGTTAAATAATGTCTAATAGATTAATAGTAACTTTTACTTTATTAATTTTAGTATTTGGATTGTTTGATGAAAATGGTAATCAACATGAATGTTTTAAAAAAATTCAATCTAGATTATAAAAACAAATGGAAATATTGTAATAAATTAAGCCTATACCAATGTTAGCTGGTTCTAATCTACGTAAAGAAATTGATTACATGTTTATGGATTCTAGAAACGGCATTTATAATATTTCTGTTGACAATAAAACTGTAGATAATATAGATATGCAAAATCAAGGGCTTACTCAAAATTATTTAAATACAGTTTGGGATATTTCTATTACAGGTAGTTCCGCTACGTTAGTCTTATAAAAAGTTATTCATAAATAACTATTTTACAGACCTTTAACCCCTGTGTAGCTCCAATGGAACGATGTATAACTAAAATAACTCATTAAAACGTTTAATGGCAATATTTCTAGCACCACAAACACCGCAGGTTTTAGAAGTAAATTCCTATGTACAAATGTCTAAAGTTCAAGAATCATACCCGTTAGTTTACCAGCCTGATCAGGAAAACGCTCCTCCACCAGTGTATAAATCTGCTCTCCAAGTAGTTGGCGATCCTCAGCTGGTGGCTCGACCGTAGGCAATGATTTTTGTAATTCTTGTTCAAAATTCTCAAACGAGATTAACTCTGTATTCTTCTTTTTCTTTTTTTCCATTAAAGATATAATTATCCTAATTATATCTTTAATTTTTTATTAAAATTATACCTGTATATCTTTTACCAAATCGCTAAATTTTACATATTCTATTCCCCAAGACTTAGCAAGATTTAAAATGCCCCTGGTTTTGTCGGTAACATTTTTACCAAAATATTTTGTTTTACCATATTCTAATTCATATTCTTGATAGGCAACACAGACAATTTTTAAAGGTTTACCATAAAGTTCTGGTATACTTTGATATTTAATCCAAGTTCCCAACACTTTTTCACCCGCTGGAACAGCTACAGTCCAACTAGAAGTTTTCACTTAAAAGAGGAAATCGAGACGCTTAAAGAAAAGGTAAAAACAATCGAGTTAGAAACTGAGAACCGTATCTTACGTGAGCATTCGAAAGAGAATCAGTCAACTATTAACGAAATAGCAAAGCAGCCTCGTGTGCAGACGAATAATAATAACAAAATAATGATAGCCACGCCAATGGATATGTCTTATAGTGCGATAAATCAAGCTATTCAGAGTAATTTTTCTGACGAGTACTTGATACAGGGTCAGAAAGGAGCGGTGCGTTTTGCTTACGATAATATACTTAAGGATGAACAAGGTAAATTGAAATATATATGTACAGACGCCGCAAGACAAATATTTCAATATAAAAACGAGGAGGGAAAGGTACAGAAAGATGTGCGAGCTACTAAACTGGCGAAAGCGTTACTGGATGGGGAAATTAAGCAAGCATCTCATAAGATAGCTTGTGAAAAGATGGCTGGCGGTGGTGATATGGAGTTTCAAGCTTTTACGAATAATTATTATGAGATAAAAGATATGGAAGAAGATAATAGTGAGTTTAGTAAAGAACTTACGTCTTTGACAGCTTAAATTTGTTTGTAAAAATACAAACAAATTTATTCAATCATATTTTAGTTGTCTAATTCAATATACCATTCATTATTATCAAAATAAATAGTAGTTAAATTAAAAACAGGTATATAAGTACAAAACTCTTGAAGTAAATTAAATTGGTTAACAGTGGTATTATAACGAATCATCTTTAACTTATTGACGTTTTGCTGTACCAGTTGTCTTGATTCTCTCGAGAGGCTCGAAACTGTCAAGTGATCTACCATATTGTTGTTATATATGACGCTTAGAACGTCTGTTGGCAGTGTTGATAGCTTCATTTTTATTTTATAAAAATGAAGTTGTACTAAAAAATTAAATTTATTCTAAATTATTTCAATTAATTCCTGTTCAGAATGGGAAGACAAAGCTTTTAAAATTATTTTTAATTGTAACCATGAAATATCTTCAAGTTGATCCATGATTGGAGTAAGTTTAGAATTCTCAGGTAAGTTATTTTTGGCTTTATTTACAGCTTTAATATTATCTACGGTGATTATAATGGGGGTATCCTTTATTTCTGAAGGATATGTACCATAATACTCGGAAATGTGGTTTTCAACTGTCATAGATTTGATATTTCTTATTGTAGCGATTTCTTTTACTTTACTACCATTTTTGTATAAATTAATGGTTTCTTGTATGGTAGTTGAAATTTTAGGTTTGCATTTTTCTGTAGTATTTTTCTTTGGTTTAGATTGGATACATCCTGGTTTTACTAAACTTAATAGTTCAGAACCGTAGTTAACTGCAAATTCTTCTGATACACCATCTACCATTATTAGCTCCATGAGGGTAGTTGGTTTTATTTGTTTAATATTATGTAATACTTTATCATTTAGAAAAGTTTTTTCAGAGATATTATATTTGTCAGCCATTAATTTTCTAACTCTATCATACACGTGTGTGCTTTTCATGATACTATTATATAATAATTCTGGTATAAATACTTGGATATTTTGTACATGATTTTTAGTTGTTACTTGGTATAGTATACCAAATTTAGTATTATCTTTTTTGATAAATTTCTTTTTACATAGCTCATTTATAATAATTTTTAAGTAATCTTTGAGACCAATACTTTTACATAATTGTAGTGTCTTTGTCATTCCTAATGCATAAGGTTCTAGTGAAAGAATGTCTATAACTTTGTTTGCATCTGTAGTAATATCGAAGAGTATTCCTATTTGTACGCAATTACAGTTATCACAAATAGCACATTTATCTTCCTCGATATTTTCTGTTGGAAGACTTCCAGTTTTGAGGTACTCATCGATCATAACTTGTCTGCAAATAGTATTATCTTGTAAAAAATTTTTGAAAATATCAAGATACCTATATTTGTTTTCTAGTTGAGATTCGTTACCTTTCTTTATAAGAAATACAGCTTTGTTAAAATCTTTATCATCATAGTACAAACTAGATTTACAGGGCATTCCATCTCTACCAGCTCTTCCAATTTCTTGGTAAAATGTTTCTAGGTCTGTTGGAATTCCGTAATTAATAACATGTCTAATGTCTGATTTATTTATACCCATTCCAAATGCTATTGTAGCGATTACAAGGTTTATCTTACCTTCTAGAAATTCATTATGAACGTGTGTTCTGTCTTTGTCTGACATTCCTGCGTGGTAATACAAACAATCTATACCGTTACTTTGAAATTGAATAGCTAATGATTCTGTTTCTTTTCTGGATTGAGCATAAATAATTGTTGGTTCATCTTTATTAACAACATCTATGTTCCATGAAGCTTTGTCAAAAATATTTATTGCTAAATTTGGTCTTTTAGAACCAGTTGAATACTCGTTAATTGTTTCTATTTCAAGTATTTCATATATATCTTCTAGAACATCTGGTGTAGCTGTTGCTGTAACAGTTAGTAATGGTATATTATGGAAATTGCTTAGTTGGTTACATATTTTTTTATATGATGGTCTGAAATCATGTGACCAGTTTGAAATACAGTGAGCTTCGTCACATGCAATCAATCCAATTTTTTCTTTTATTTTAAGTAATTTAATTCCATGGACACTAAACCATTCAGGGGTACAATATATGAAAGTGAGTTCTTCTTCATCCCTGCATACTTTACAGATAGTACAAGAGCAACGTTTTAAATTGGTACAAAAATTTTTCTCGGACAAGTTCAAGCACTTGATGTTTTTACTTTGAAGAGCTTGACATTGGTCATTAATTAAAGATATTAAAGGAGAAACGATAACAGTAATCTTATTAGTATAGGTTGCTGGGAATTGATATAATAAAGATTTTCCCATGCCTGTAGGCATTATTACTGAGACGTTATCTTTATTTAGAATATCTTCTATAATTTCTTTTTGATAAGATCGGAATTGATTGTGTCCGTAAACTAATTTTAAATGTTTTTCCATTTTATTTAAAAAACTTACAGATTTAGCAAATATCAATTTTAAATTTATTTTAACAAAGATTTGTTAAAATAAATGAATATTATTAATATTATAATAGTTATAGTATATTTGTTATTAGGATTTTTAATAGCATATAAGATAAATTATATACCATCTAAAAAGGGTGATTTACAAGAATTTGTTTTAATTAGATCTAAGAATTGTTATCATATACATCATTGGATACTAATATTTTTTGCAGTAACAATAATGTTATTATCTCGTTATGTACCATTAATTGTATTTGTGATCATGATATCTTCATTACTAGGTGTATGTGTAGAAAGCTTATTATTCAAAGATTGGTATTTAGTAAAAAATAACTGTAATAAAGATGAATTAATAAAATTATTAGAAAATACAGAAGATACAAATCCTAAAAATAAAAAATAGACAATTTCAAAAGTTTTCTTATAATAAAACAATGAGTAATAAGTGGGTATTTTTAATTATACTATTATTTATATTATTTGTGACATTTCTTGGTCTTTATATTTACAATAACAAAAAATTAACCAAGACTGTTAAAGATAACGAATTAAAGTATCAATCTTCGTTAAAAGCTTGTAATGCAAAAGCAAGCAAGACTATTAATGATAACCAATTAAAGTGTCAATCTTCGTTAAAAGCTTGTAATGCAAAAACAAGCAAGACTATTAATGATAACCAATTAAAGTGTCAATCTTTAATAAAAACTTGTAATACAAAGGCAGCTGCTGATAAGACAGTATTAGAAAAGAAACTTGATGAAAGTAATGCAGATAGTAAAACAAAATTAGAACAAGCTGATGCAAATTGTAATAAACTATTATCTTCGAGCAAGCAAGCTTTAAATAATCAACTAAGTGCAGAAACAAAATTATATAATTCTTGTGAAACTAACTTACAAACTTGTAATAAAAATCTTGATTTTAGTAAATCTCAATATACTCAGTGTGATGATAGACTTAAAGATACAAAGAGGTGCGTTTCAAGTGGTGGAGAAAAATGTTGCTGTTGTAATGAAGATGGAACAAAATGTAGAGGAGTAGATGGTGTAGATGGTACATGTTGGGGATTAGATGGATTTGAAAAAGGACCTTTTAAGTGTAATGTACTCGAATATCCAGGAAGTATGCCTAGTGAAGAAGCTGGTAAATTAAATTTGTTTAAAGAAGGAGATAACTATTTAGGTTATGTATTTAATAATGAGGATAGTAACAATAAGAATAATGAATTTAATAAAACTTGTGCAAGTAGTAGACCAACCAGTGTAAATTGCTGTTGTTCCGGTTGTCCTGAACCTAATGCATCATGTGGTCCATGTTTTACTGATTCTGCGGGATGTAATGCTATAGATGGTGGTCAAAATATTGATTATAGGAGAACATGTTTAAAAAATAACGGTAAACTTATTGATTTAGGGCACAGACCTTAGTTAGAGCCAGCTTAAGCCAGCTGTATTTGAGCTAATTGGTTTTGTAGTGAAACTACTACTAACCATACGGTTATCTCCCGCAGTAAAAGCATTTTGTCTTACATTACCTAACACAACTCCTCCAGGTCCAATTTGTGAAGTGGAAACACCACCGGAAGCATCAATTGCGTTATTACCAGATGCTAAATAGCTTTGATATTGGGGGTAACTCATAGTAACTGGGTTATAATTTTCTATGGTTGATTTATTTGACATTATTTATTATAGATAAAAAAATGTTATAATTATAAATGAGCAAATTTTTAGATGTAATAACTTTGATAGCTGTAGGAATTCTTAGTTTAGAAGGAGCAGCGATGTATCTCCAAGCAGGGGATAATTTTTTCGTAGCAATTTTGTTTGGAATTTTTTGTGCTCTATTGACTGGAACTATTAGAGATTTAATATTAGGAAGAAAGTTGTTATGGATTACTAATCTTTGGATTATCCCAGTTAGTATAATATGTGCACTTTTAGGTTATTTTTTGGTAAAAAAATGGAAATTAAAGATATAAAGACATTTATAAATGTCTTTTGAAAAGAACAGAAAAATAAAGTTTTAGAATTAAAATATAATATTGAGTTCAGTAGACGTAGTTTAAATAATCTCGAAAAAGAATTACAAATAGAGTCAAATAAATTAATTGAATTATGTGATAATCACATTTGGGTTAGTGATACTGATTCTTATGATCGCCATAGTCATCATGAATGTGCACGCTGTGGTTGTTATAGATAGAATCTTTTTGTCATTTTTAATAAATTAAAAACGACAAAACAATTTATAAATGAATAATCTAACTAATGATTTGGTTCCTGAAATATTAAAATATGTGAGTTTGGAAACTCGAGTTTTATACATTCCATATAATGATGGTGAGCAATCTTATACTATTTTTTATAAAGATAATACAATATATAGATTAGTTTGTAAAAAGTGGAGTGAATATTTTACAAAAGAAATTTTTCTTTCAGCATGATATCTATATTATGGTAAAATTCTTCTAGAGTTCCATTATTATAAATGATATAATCCCAACATAAATCGTGAACTATATCAAGTTCAGTTTCTGAGATATGGTTTTTATTTCCATTTCCAATTCTGATTGGAGAGATATTATTATTAATAATTTTAACATTGAACCATCCATTTTCTTTAAGAGTTTGAAATTCATTATTATATCTTAAATCGGAGATTAGACTAATATCATTATTATTACTTTTGGACATTGCTATTTTGATCCACAAATCAGGATCAATTTTTCTCCCCCAATCATTACCAATAAATTGTAAAAATTGTCTATCTTTTGTTTTTGGAAGGTTACATATTTCTTGTGCAGCCGCTAGAATACTATAAACTGGATCAGCAAAACTAATTCTATTACATTTTTTGTCTTTGAATTTATCCATAATATAATTACAAAATGTGTCTTTTCCTGAACCACATTTGTACCCAACTGCAATTTTGATAGACATTTATTTAGTTAGTCTAATCCGTATCTTTAATTATATATTTTAAATATATTTTAAAGATTACGATAAAAAGTATAAATGTCTAAAAACAAAAATAAAGACTATATTAATAAAGGTGGAGAAAACGATTTATTTGAAGGTTCTTTAGCCCGTTCTGCTTTAGCTGCTTTAAGCCCATCGGAAAAAAAGAGATATCAAAGGATTGGAGAAGAACTTTATGGTACAGTGGATTTTGAAGGGAATCAATCAAAATCAACAATGGATGATGATATGTTAGAAGCTGTTGCATATATTGAGACTCAGCTTGTTTCAGGATTGCATCCTAGTATGTTAGAGCAAAATGAAAAAGATTTATTAAAAGATGCTCATGGTGATGAATGGTATAAAAAATGGGGTTATACGGCTGAAGATCTTGATGATATTGTGACATTAGTACATAAATAAATTTCTTGTAAAGTTAATACTTTATGTATTAACTTTAAAACAATAGCATAAACTTAAAAGAGGACAAAAATAATAGAGACTGGCCAGGAATCCAAAATATTATCAACTCACAGTAAGATTATACTAGAAGGTATTACAAAACTAATGACCCTATTAGTAATGTAAGAAAATGAACTAAAGAATAACAAAATTAAAAACTTTATACCTACCTACCATGCATGCTGATTAACAATAACGAATAATAAATTTATTATTCGTTATTGTTATTGTTAATATCCCTATCCCTTACCCCTATAAACTATCGTCAGCTATCATACATAATTTTAACTAAGAATTTAAACATAATTATAATTTTATTAAAGTTGTTATTCTTTTAAATTAGCTTTTAGAATAATTTTCCAATCTTTCTTGGTAGCACCTTCATATGGATAAGCGTATTTATTTTCTATTAACCAATCGTTAATTGATTTTTCTTCGTTATAAAGAAAAATATTAACAAGTAATCTTCCGTATTTATCCATTTTCCCACATTTGATAGTTACAACTTTATCTAAAATTTTTTCTCTTAATTTATCCCTAACTAAAATTGCATAATTTTTTTCTTCTATAGTTTTTGCTCTGATTTCAGGAGTGTCTATGTGAGCTAATCTACATGTAACTCTATAAAAATAATCAAAAAACGGTATTATAATTTTGACACTATCTCCATCGTAAACATTAACTATTTTTCCTTTAATTTCTTTATCGTTAAAACATTCATTAAAATCTGGTGCTGTTGTAATTTCTTCCCAATTAATATTTTCCATATCTTTTTATTAATATGATAAAATTTTAAATTAAGTGATTTTTACCATTTTATAAAGTTCATCAGGGTATTTATCCATCCATCTATTGTATCTTTGTATACTTTTACCATCTTTTGAAAGAATACCAAGACAAAAACACCCGTACATTTTACTATGTATAATATTTAATATTACATTAAACCAATTTTTACTATCTGCTCGTAATACTAATAATTTTGTATACCCAGGTAAATCCGGATCTACTATAAATTTTACGACTCCGTTTGAGTGTAGTACTAATTTATATACATATTTTTCATCTTTAAGAAGATTTTTAAGTTTGTGGGCAAAGGGATCAGTTTTATAAACAAGATTTTTAACTTTGATTTTAGCTGCTTTTACTGGTTTTGTATTACAAGCTGGACATCCTAAATGGTGGTATTCATCATTTTTTATTTCGACTATATCTTCTTTATTAATTGTAAATTGCTTGATAGGCACATCCTTGTTTTTAATTTCCCAAGTTCCTAATAAATCATGTACGGTAGAGTTTTGTTTAGCTTCTGTCAAGAGCTCTTTAGCTGTTTTGTTGTTTTTATTACTAATCCTTGAATAAATATAAAAACCTAATATTACTAAAATTAATACTATTATAAATATAGCAAAATATATACCAATGTGCATTTTATATATTTATAAATAAAAATTGCAATAATATAATGTTAATAAAATTTCACTTTGATCAATTAGAAGAGATTTCTAAAAGTTTAAAATTACATGACATTTATGATTTAATTTTAACTTGTAAAAATTTAAGTGTTATTCCCGATAGTATATGGCTTATATTATGTAAAAATTATTATCCACCAGAATTCTGGTTCAGAGCGATGGCCAGAGATACTATTATTTCTAAACCAACAGAGTCTGCAAGAGGAGAATTAAAACGTCTAAAAATATTTGAATCAGTAAATAAAGATTGGACCCTAGAAGATTATTACAAGTTATGGAATTCATATAAAAAGATAGATTAATAATATAAATGTGTTTAATTAAAGAAATGGGTAAAAAAGTATGTTATGGCTTCTCTTTTGGAATAGGTGTAGGATTATCAATCAATTTTTTACCAAAAAATGAAAGAAATGCTAGTATATTACCAGGTAGTAGTATAATGAAAAATCATATTAAAAAGGAATAATTGTTAAATATTCATTTATATAATAAATGAATATTCAAATTGTTGGTTATATGGCTACCGTTCTTACAGCATTGGCAATACTTCCAAATCTATATAGTGCTGTTATTAAAAAAGCTACTATTGGATTTAAATACGAATATATGGTACTTGGAAGTTTAGCTAAAATACTATGGATAATTTTTGCATTCAGTACTAAAAATATTCCGTTAATAATAACGTCTTTTTATATGTTGATTTGTTACCTTATAATTATATCTTTTAAATTTTACTATGAAAAGAATAAAATGAATTTGCTTGCTACAGAATCAAAATCTTAACTAAGTCAATGTATTCTTTCATGGCGGTAATTTTTGATTTGTTTTTTTCATTATTCCAAGAATTCCATTTCGCTAAAGCTCTAAGGCTTATTCTTTCTGGTTGAGGATTGGTATTAAGACCAATTGTACCTTGTTTATACAATCCATAAAGTTTTAATAATGTATCATTATCAATGCTATCGTAATATTTAGCCACTTTTTGTGTAGCTAAATAAAAAGATTGTTCAATAGTAGGATCCATTTTTAATATAAGATAATATTATATTAAATTACTTAATTTAATATTAATATTTATTTATTTCTTAAATCGGCTCTTAATTTTTGATTTTTAATTTCCAATTCATGAACTTTACGTTGTAAATCTTTAATCTGATTTAATAATTCTTTGTGCCCGTTATATTTTTTGGGACTATCAGGGCTCGGGAAGTCATCAGAACTTTCAGAGTGTTCAGAGGAAGATGCATACATTTCGTCGGATGAAGACCCGCTGTCTACGTACATAGATTTGAATTTTTTAGGATTTTTACTAAAATTAGTGTAATACCCTATAGTGTCATTACTTTCAACTCTAGTATATTTCTTTTTATCATTTCTTTTACTTTCTCTACGTCTTATTTCTTTTTCCCTTTGTTTTTCCATTATTTCTTTTTTAAAAGCTAACATTTTATCAATTTTTGATTGATGTTTTAATGTTTCTGGTTTAATAGGTTCGTCAATTGATTCATCACTATCATAATAATGATGTGATTTTATATTATCTTTTTTTGAAGGATTTACATAAGAAAAATTATCTTCTTGTTTTCTTAATTTTAACTGTTCTTTAAGTTCTTCTTTTCTTAAATCTTCTTCTTCTTTTCTCAATCTTTCTTGCTCTAATAATTCTTGTTTTCTCATTTCTTCTTGTTTTCTTAGTTTCTCCTGTTTTTTCATTTCCTTTCTTTGTTTCCTTAATTCATACTCCCTTAATTCTTCCTGCTCTCTTAATTCCTGTTCTTTTAATTCTTGCTCTCTTATCTCCTTTTCCCTTAATTCTTGTTCTCTTAACTCCTGCTCTCTTAACTCCTTTTCCCTTAATTCTTGTTCTCTTAACTCCTGCTCTCTTAACTCCTTTTCCCTTAATTCCTGCTCTCTTAACTCCTTTTCCCTTAATTCTTGCTCTCTTAACTCTTTTTCCCTTAATTCTTGCTCTCTTGACTCCTGTTCCCTTAATTCTTGCTCTCTTGACTCCTGTTCCCTTAATTCTTGCTCTCTTGACTCCTGTTCCCTTAATTCCTGTTCTTTTAATTCCTGTTCCTTTTTCAACTCCTGTGATTGTAAGTCAGTCATAGGAAATGCTAGATTGGTAACTTTATTAGTTTTTGGTTCAGGAAACTGTTTTCTATCTCTTCGTAAGGGTGAATGATTTTCTGGGAATACTTTATGAGTAACCATATCGTGTGTTCTATGCTCTGTAAATTCGTTTTCGTGGTTTTCTTCTGATTCAGAACCACTGTCGTCAAGTTTTAAGCTTTCATTATCACTATTATCATCACTTGATAAATAATTATCTTGATTTAACAAATTATTATGTTTAAGAAGTCGAAGAATTAAGGGATTAATATTTTTATGTGACTCAGAAGATTCTGATTCCTCGCCACTACTTTCTTCATCTCGTTCTTCGGGAACATCTTCTACACTTTGTTCATCTTCGGAACTTTCTTCATCTCGTTCTTCTACACTTTGTTCTTCGATCTCTTTTTTAGTATTATCATGTTTTGAATCTTCTGAATCAACTGATTTTTTATCTTCGTCATTAAGTTCTTTAATAAAATTTTTTAGATTACTTTCTTGTATTATAGGCACAAACCATCCTTCACCACCTTTCATTCTAGAGTTCCATCTTCCTCCTAATGTTTTCATAAAATTTTGATACTTATTACGGTCTCCTCTAACTGCGAGCTTTTCCTCATTGTATTTTGTATAAGTTAACATTTTATGTTTGGGTAATTGTTTTTTAAGTTAAAAATTATTTAATAATAAATTTGTTTTTTTCATTTAATGCTATAATTTAAAGTATAAAATGAAATTAAAGTTTACAAATTTTTTATGTTACGAAGAGTTCGAAATAGATTTAGGTAAAAAAGGGATAAGTTTATTATCTGGTAATTCTGGTTCAGGTAAAACTAGTATTCTTAAAGGAGTATTTTTTGCATTATTTGGTGATGGCAATAAAGTACAAACTTATGGTAAAACGTCTTGTAAGGTTGAATTATACTTTGACGATATGAAAATTATAAGAACTAAAAGACCAAATAGATTAGTTGTGAATGCTATGTACGAAGATGACGCAGGTCAAGAGGTAATTAATAAAAAGTTTGGTAATACTTTTAAAACAAGTGGTTATATTCAACAAAATAATTTAAATAGTTTTATGGTAATGCCCCCTGCTGATAAACTAGAATTCTTGGAAAAATTTGCTTGTAAAGATATTGATATAGCTAAAATTAAAATAAAAACTAAAGCAAGTATACAACAAGCTAACGAGGACTTAATTAATATTACTGCGCAGTTAAATACAACGAAAAATATTTTTGAAGAAATGGATGCTCCTTTAGATATTAAGTTTCCTTTACCATTTAAAAATAAGAGTAGCATTCTCAAAATAATTAAAAATCAGAAGATTAAATTTTCTAATTACTTGGTTTTGCGTAAGAGAATTAAAAAGTTTATCAAAAATACTGAAGACGAATTACACAATGTTAACTTTTTAAATATATCTATATCATCTAAACTAGAAAATTTAAAAGATATGAGAGCTAAAATTGATGAAATAAATGATGATTTAGAAAATGAAAAAGTTTCTTATTTTGGGGATGAAAATTTAGCTAAGTTAAAGGAAGATTTATCAAATTGTCTAAGAAACAAAGAACTTATTGAATTGCGTAACCAGATGCTTAATAATGAAAATTTACTACTAGATATGAAAGAAAATGAGATTATGGATTTACATAATGAATTAGAAAATATAAATAGTACACTTTGGACAGAGTATAGTAAAGAAGAAACAAGTAATTTAATAGAAGATCTTAAAAGTTGTTTGGTAAATTTGGAAAAACAAGAAAAATTGGAAAAAGAATTAAGTACTATTGATAATACAGAAAGTGCTATAACAAATAAAAAAGAGGAACTTACAAGACTTAATGATCTGCTAATATCCAAAAAGGAAATGATCAGGTTACAACATAAGACATATACATGCCCTTGTTGTAGTTCTAATTTAAAATTAGTAAATGATAAGTTAGAAATTTCTAATTTGAATCACGAATCACTTGTAAATGATGAAGTGTGTCCTGAAAAATTAAATGAGGAAATACTAATTATATCAAAAGAAATTTCGAAGCTAACTAAATCGTTATTGATAGATGAAGCAAACTTAGAAAAGGCTATTGCAATTAAAAAAGAAATATTTGAAATCAAAAAATTATATGAAGATGATCTAGAATCTGATGATATAGTTGTAGATTTAAATTACTTAAAAGAATTTAAACATTCTCAACTATTATTGGAAAAGAAAACTAAGGAAATTAGGCATAATATAGATAATGAAGTTTTCTCTAGCTCATATAATTCCTTTTTAACAAATAATCAAAATCTTAGACTTAAAGTACAGCATCTTGAAGATAATTCAAGAATTCAATCATATGACGAAGAATATCTGAGACGAGAAATAAATGAACAAGAAAATTCAAGTAAAAAGTTAAAACATTTAAGTATAGAGTTAAAGAAACTTGAAACTAAAGAGAACGAGATAAATAATAGTATTAGTGATTTGAAAGAAAAACACGAAAGTTCTTACAAAGAAATTAGATCTGAGGATATATTAAGTGGTATATTGATTGAAAAAGAAAATGAATTAAGTCAAATTCAAGATGATATGAAAAAACAAGAAGAATTATTGTTAGAAATTACTAATTGGGAAGCTAATGAAAAAGAAATAGTAAAGTATGATAATTTTAAAGAAAAAATTAAAGTTTTAGAAGACAAGGAAAAGGAAAGTAGAGCAGAGTATGTAGCTGTTTCTAAATTTAGAGATAAAATATTAGAAGCTGAAAGCTTGGCGATGATTAATATTATAAATAGTATTAATCAACATGCTAGTATTTATTTGGAAAGTTTTTTCCCAGATCATCCAATTTCTGTTAGCTTACTTACATTTAAAGAAGGTAAAGATAGTGTAAAACCTAAAATTAATGTTAATGTATTTTATAAAGGTATGGAAACTGATTTAACACCATTATCTGGGGGTGAATTATCACGAGTAATACTTGCCTTTACATTAGCTTTAGCTGAAATGTTTAATACTCCTCTTTTAATGTTGGATGAATGTACTTCTAATTTAGACCAAGAGTTATCTAATATTATTTTTGAAACAATTAGTGAAAATTTCAGCGGTAAACAGACTATCGTAGTAGCTCATCAAGTTGTAGAAGGATGTTTTGACAAGGTTATCAAATTGTAATGTAATTATTAATATATATAATTATATTAATAATTATTTTTTCTTATGTCTTAATAATTTAACTATTAATAAAATAATTAATAATATTAGTAGTATTACACCACTAATTATTAATATATCCAAAATATAAAACTTATTATACCTACAATATGTTAAAATTAAATTCTTAAAGAATGGGGTTATCCAAGAGAGCTGTACATGATGGAATAGGTACATTCCTGGTATATCTTCAACATTATTTTCATCAAAAGTTATAGATTCAAAAGGAATATAACCAACTGATTTTTGTTGTTTCATAAATGAAGAAAATGGTATTGGACCAGTGGTTTTATCAATACAGGCAAAAGAAGAATCGGAATCAGTACAGTCAGGAATATTTATCGTATATTCTACTAAATTTTTAAGTATTTTAGAATTGTTATTAGGAGATATAATACAAGCATTATTAACAAATTCTACTGAATTGAGCCATATATAAATTTTTGCTATTATACCACTGAAACAACTATCCGTTTCATTTGCTATAGACAATATTATCTGGTTTTCTTTAACAACAGGATCCTTTAATAAATCATTAAAAGAACGAACACATTGTGAATCAATATCTACTGTTATTCCTCCTTCGAAATAAGCGATTAAATATCTACCTAAATCGATTTTCTGATGCATGAATTTATATTTATTCATTTTATCTAAACATTTTTTGCTGTAACGAGCTGCGTATTTTAGTAAATCACTTTCGTCATATAATTTATATTCCCAATCTGGATTTTTATTCTTTACACTATTAATATATTTAGTATATTTACTAGGGACATTTTTTTCTCCTTGAAACCATATTTGGTGAATTTTCTTAATCATTCTTTTATTTATACTGTTAATATTTTTTCAAATTATAATAAATGGGTAATATCTGCTGTAAAAGACAAACTGCAAAAAAGAATCAGTTTCAAAACAAGAAAAGTTAAATTTCGAATTTACAACTTGTCAACCATGTAATCCTAATCAAATCTATGAACCTTATAATGATAATATTAAATCAAAATTATTATAAAAATTTTTTACTATATTAAAAATGCAAATAGATAGTACAAATAAATCCTCAGTACCAAGGTGGAGTGAACTTAATATGTTGGTACTAGATCGTAGAGCGTTTAGATTACAAGTAAGATATTTATCACATTGGGATGAAATCAGAATTTCCAAAAAATATCACAATCTATTACAATTCCCTAGTGTTCTACTCGGAGGTGTTACAACAACTACAGCATTTACAACAATGCAAGAAAATACTGAAAATTGGTCTGTTTATACGGTGGTTGCACTTTCAGCAGGTATGACCATTTTAGCTTCTCTAACTTCATATTACAAGTTTAATGAATTAGCAGAGCAACATAAGGATGCTGCTTTATTATACGAAGGTCTATTGAACGAAATTGGCGCAATAAAAAGACGCGGACCAACCGATGATATAGATTTTGCAGATTTAGTATTAAAATTAGATAATCAATATTTAAAGATAAAAACGAACGCGCCTTTATTAAGTGAGAAATTAATTAAAAAACATTCAACTCAAGAAGAATCTCTTTTTAATTCTATTCATGGCAGAGCAAATCCACAAGATATAGAATCAGCTATTAATGATGATGTAACTAATTTTGAAACAAGAGCAATACAAGCTGAAGATAAAATAAAGACAATGGACAATGAAATAACATTATTAAAAACATGTTTAAATTCTAAAACTATATCTAGTATTACATTTAACATATTAGAAACTATATGTTCAAAGATATCAAAATTTAAAATATTATTTTTATTAGAGAATTGGAAAAAGAATGCTTCTATTTGTGTAATGTTAAGTGGTAACAAGATAAATATTCTTACTGATAAACTTGAGCAATACGAAATTATGCTAAAAAAAGAAAAAAATATTAGAAAAGATGAAAAAGATATATACGAAAAGGAACTTGAATCATTTAAACATGAATTAAGTCTAGCAGCTAATGAAGGAGTTATGAAAGGATTAGAATGTTCAGAAGAAAAAGGTAGAATAAGAATGTTTGAGAGATGATGTGGATGTGTTAGTTGCTGAAAATATAGCCCTTAATGAATTATTAAATAAGAAGGACATAGAAATAAAACATTTGAAGGAAATAGTATGTGTTAAAGAAAAGGAAATTAAAAAATTAACGCATAATAATTAAAAAAGAAAAGTTTGTGGTTTTTATATATTTTATATAAAAATCTTAATTAATTCTTAAGAATAAATGACATCAACTCATTTAAAATATCTTAAAATTATTGGGGCGGTGATATTAGTTATATTAGTAATAGGTATATTATTTTTAATATTTAGACCTGACGGTATAGTATCGCCTATTGACGGTTTTCAATTATGCTTCTTTAAAAACCCCTCTTATAATGAAATGTTAGACAATTTAGTAATTACAGAAAATCCTTATTTATCTAATTATGGTCGTTCTGGTAATATATTATGGCCTTCAAATAAATATAAATTCATGTGTCAGAATTGGCCTACATCTTTCAAATGGGATTTTAAAATAAAGGAAGATATTATAGCTAATATCATAAATGCACCATTGAATTCTTCTATAATAGATTGCGGAGCACATATAGGCGACGGAGCTATTCCTATTGCGCATACGCTTCTATTATTAGATAGACCCGACATAACTGTATACGCTATAGATCCTTCTTTGGAAAAATGTCAATTTATTAAATCCATTGCCGATAAAAATAACCTAACCAACATCAAAGTTATTAATCTCGGTTTATCGAATAAAAATGAAACATTAGCTATAGAAAAAAAACTTTTCTATGGAGGGAGTGGTTCTACAGAATGGTCTGATTTAAATAATAACGATACTAATTCTAAATTCGTTACATTAGATTCATTAAATATTCCAAATATATGTGCAATACATTTAGACGTAGAGGGATTTGAATATAAGGCTGTCCAAGGCGGAGAAAACACAATTAAACAATATAAACCTTATTTATCTTTAGAAATTAATAGAGATGTTGAGTTTAATCTAAGTAAATTTGATCAAATTTTATCAAAATATGGATATGAAATGAAATATAAAATAGCCGAAAACTATATTTTTACTAGCAATACGATTAGATAATTTCCCAATCGTTATTATCTGGATAATAAAAAAAGTTACAAATTTTATATATATTTTTAGTCAAAAAATAAAATATTCTCTACGAGGAAGTAATTTCTGTAAAGGAAGTATACAGTTATAAAGTAGTAAATCATTTATAATAAGTATTAATAAATTTCTTATTATTTAATAAATGTCTTATCACAATTATACGGAATTAATAAATCATGAAAATGTTGATAACGTGAGAAAGCAAATAGAACTTTCTAGGAAAGGATTTATACCTACTAGCAATCTTGCAAAAAAGGTAATTACAGACTTTGATACTATTCCTTATCCAAGATGGTTTAGAGGTGATTATAGAAACTCTGAACCAATTATTGTTGAGCGAGAAGCTGGTTATAGGCCACAAGAAAATGGTTGTTACTCAAAGAAATTTATTTCTGAGGTAGAATATCCTAATCATTGTTTTGAATCAGCTTGTTCAACAGTGTATCCATGTTATCCTGAATATTTAGCCAAATTATCAGATAGAGAAGCGATGAATGTATTGCTAAACAAGAATTGTATAACGCAATATAGATAATTATTATTTCATTATGAAATAATAATTTAGTATTATTTTCAAATTATCATTGATTTAATTTAAATGATAATAATCATCTCTAATACTTAAAATTTATATAGAATATATTATTTACTTATTTCAATATTTAAATCCGCCATATTCAAAACCTTGTTGAGGATTGTAATTGTCAGGTAGATTAGATGCTATTTTAGAAGGTAACTTAATTAGTCCTTTTTTATGAGCAGTCAAAACACCCAGTCCTATGAAAGCTGCAAGTAATAATACACAAACAACTATAATCCATGTAGTAAATTTCCTTGTATCTTCACATTTATTATGAATAATAGATGCGTATACAAGAGCAACAATAGTTAATACCGCAAGTAATCCTAGAGTTATTTCATGACCGCTACACCCAGTAAATAAACAAATAGCGGAGCCACCTACTCCGATAGCAGCAATAGCAACTAAAGTGGAAGCTTCTTGGCTAGCATCTTTACAATTGGCTTTAGATGCTGCATCAGCGGCTTCTTTTGATAAAGCTAATAAAACGACATTGAATACAAACACTGCACCCATTGCTATCATATCTTTATATTTATTTTCCATTTATTTTTTATTTCTGAAGAGAAAAAAATAGTAAATATTTAAAATATTAATCAATTCTTAAAAAAATATTTATTTTAAGAAAATCACACAATATTTAATAAAGAAATGATAAAAAATAGTAAACTAAGGTCAAGTAAGGCAAGTTTTAGTCCTTACTAAATGATCAACAGATTTACTATCTTTTTTCTCTGAAGGTTTTTCTTCTTTTTTATCAGAAAGAATTTTCTTTTGCTCTTGAGACTTTGGCTCTTTGACAATTTCTTTTGTTTTTTCCATTTTATTATATAAAATATTTTCTTAAATTTTATTTCTAATAAGTACATAAAATTTTTCTATAAATAAATGTCGTTTAAAGTTTATCCATCTACACAAACTAATGTTATTGTAAAATTAAGTGCAGATTCAAGTGAAAACTCAAATCAGAACCAAGTAAAATTTGGAATTAGTATAGGTGAAAAACCAAACTCATTAAATACAGTATAGGTAATTTTTCAGAAGAACTACATCCATATCCTGAAATTCTAGCTAAACCGGAACTTAGAGATGTAACTGATACATCTGTAAAAAATGCCCTTTGTGCAGGAAAAATTATAACTTTAAAAGCTGTAGAAACTATTAAAAATGGACAAATACTGAGTACTATTGTAGATTCTAATGGAGATGCGGTTTGTACAGGATGTAGATCTGGAAATCCTCAAGATACAGCATCACAAGTTTTTGTTGTTGCATTAGAAGCTAGTAACGCAGGTGATTTAATTAATGTAGCAGTCTCTGGATATTGCTCTGCAATAGGATTAGCACCTTTTAATGATACGTTAAACTCTGGGTCTTCTGTGTCTGTATTTAATACAGGTATTTCGTCTGGGTATATATTTGGTAATGCTAATGTTACACAAGCTACTGCTTTATGCGGTATAATTTTAAAGGGGCACTTATCAGCATCATCGTCTCCTACTGCTCCTTATGTATATTTAATTAATGTCTGGACTGGTCATGAAGGGTATTAAAATCCTGTTTCATAAGTAATTAAGGCTTTTCTCATATACAAGTCAAAATCTGCATCTGATAAGTGTTCTTTGAATTCGGAATAGAGTTCTTCTCTAAGTTCAGCTATTACATTTCTAAAAAATAAACTAAAATGAGGTTTTTTGCTATAATTATCTTCAGATAGAGACATTTCTATGAATACATTGTTCATGAATGAATTTATAGAGTTATCTAATTTAGTTTCTTTATCTTCTTCTAGAAAACAATATATAATATTTTGGTTAGTAAAACTATCTTTAACATTTTGCTTAGTACTACTATTTTTAAGTTTTTCAATTGTTGATAATCTATCTTCTTCGTTATTTCTAAGATACAAGTCCACGATTTCTTCCATTTTATCTTCTCTAAATTTTTTACAATTAGGAATATCCCTAGCTGCAGCGTTCAACCTTCCAGTTAAATTACTAATTATTTGATCTTCCCAGGATATTTTTAAATTTAGCTCCCCAAAACCGGTTACAGAATTTATCAATCTTAATATATAACCAGAAAAACAAGTATCAGCCATTTCTATCAATTCTTCAATTAATCTATTTTGCATTTCTAATTTAATATCATTATCTCTGGTTTGTATGTAACTCCATACTTTGACCAATACATTACTTAAACTTACATTAAATTTACTATACAGTGTTCTATCAATAAGAATCCTATTTAATGCAAGATGGATTTTATCAATATTTTCTTCTGTCAGCTCACTTGATACAATTATTTCATTAATAATTAACATAATTTGATTATAAACATAATCATAATCTATAAATTCATCATTGTGTTTCATAGTTGTTAAATAATTTAAATGTTCTAAAATTTCTAAAGCAGATGTTTCTAACTCTTCGGTATGTACATTTTGACTATTATCAAAAATACTGTTAGATTTCCCAGAATCTAGTTTTCCTAACATTTTAATTATTTTTTTAGCCATTTCTTTATATTTTTCATCACCTAGACGAATCAAGACATCGTTAGCATCAGCTCTTCTATTATAGTCATTATTAACATCTTCTGCTAAATTAATTAAGTGGTCTTGTACAATTATTTTTATATCTAATTCTAAATCGCATTTATGTAGTAAATATTGTCCACTCAAAATAATGAATTGTAAAGGTGTATTCTTGTCTAAAAATAAACTAAGCATACCACTAAATATAAAGGGTAATTTATTACATGTAATTTGAGGGCATTTTGTAATTTTGGGGTATTTTGTGATAAAAATAGGATATAAATCATTATAAGTTGAATAAAACAAAATTTGGTTCCATGTCTTTTTATCGGAAATTTTTATTTTTTTATTGCTAAAAATACTTTTAACTCGAGTTTTATTTAATTCATAAAACTCTTCAACAAATTCTTTATTCTTAAATTCTTTTCCAATGATAAGTTTAATTTCTTCTAAACAAGCATCTTCAAGTTTAAGAATGGTTTTGAACCTATATTCAACGTCCAAATCATTATTTGTAACAAAGTTATTGAAATAGTATTTTGTTTCATCTTTAAAATCGGAAGAATCCATTAGTAAATAAATTGCTTCTATTTTTAAAGTAGTAACTAGATCGCGTGGATCAGAACATAGTAAATTTAATGAATTATAAGAAATTTGTTTACGTTGTAGATTTCTTTCTCTTATAGCATCATTTTTCTCTAAATCCAATGGATCTTCATCTTCTTCACAAGATAACATAACTTTTATCATTTCTAATTTAATAGGTTGAGAAAATTGGTCTTGCTGGCATAAATTTATAAAAAAGTTTAGAATTAAAGCACTTCTGCTAAAAATTAACATAGAACTTAATCTAGATATAAGATTAAATACTTCATCTTTTTCTGATTCATAGTATTTCATAAAGGAATCAATTCTTATATTTTCCGGTAAAGAAAAGTCCATAATTATTTCTTCTAATGAGGTATCTTCTGCTAAACAAGGTAATTTTTCATCTTCATGAACAATTTCTAAAATCTTAGTAGTCATTTTTTTAATATATTCATTTCTTTAAAAATTAAAAACTTAAAAGATACTATATTTTAATTAAAAATGTATAAACGGAACTCACGAGACAATAGTTTTCTAAGTGAACAGAATCTTAAACATCTTGATAGTCATCATTCAGAAAGTGGCAACAGCTTAAATCTTACAGATATAGAAGATGATAATAAATCAGTTTCAAGCCGTATATCTATGAGATCTGGGAAATCAGTTTTAGAAGTAAATGATGCATCATCAAAAGTTCTGATTGAAAAGTTAGTTAAAGACAAAGCTAAATATAAAGCTGAAGTAAAATCATTAAAAAACAATTAAATGATAACAATATGCTTAATTTAAACAATGATGAATTTTTAAATCAGCAACTAATACTAGTATCGGAAGAAAGAGATGAACTTATAGACCAACTTGAACAGCTTAATCAAAATGAACCCATACTTAAGGAAAAAATGCGAAGGGAGTTTAATAGAAAGCTTGTTAATGAAAAGTCTAAATTACAGGAAGAATATAATAATAAAGAAGTGTATGTTTCTAAAATGAGACATGAAATTGTAATGCTTCGTTCTCAGATAGAAAATGAACAAAGTGAGAAAGAACAGATTAAGCTATCTTTATAATCTGAAATTAAAATAAATCAAGCTAAATCTAATAATAATAATTCTCAACTACAAGAAGAGATTAATATGATGAAAAGAACTATGCATCAAGAAAAACAAATGATACAAAGAAATAATCAGATATTCAACGATGAAAAGTTAGAAGAGATTAATTTACTTAAGAAGGAAAAGGAGCAAGAAATCAGCCAAATAAATTCAGAAAATACAAGTACTGTTAAGTCTCTGGAAGACAAATTATTACAAGCAGAAAAAAACAGAAATTTAATGAAGAAAAATTTTCACAAGATTTTCTTATACAAAAAGAACACTACGAAGATGTTATTAACCAAAAAGTTAAAGAATTAGAAAAAATGAATGTACACTATAATGCTAAGATAAAAAATATTGAAGAGAGAAATGAATCTAACATTGAACAACTTAATTCAAGTTTTCAGACAGATAAAGATAACTTAATTTTGGGACATCAAAAAGAAATACAAGCTATAAATTATAAATTTAATACAAGTATTACTTGTGATAATCAGGTTCATAATGATACTGTTAATAGTTATATAAAGAAAATTAATGATCTTAAAAATGAATTAGATTTATCCGCCAGCGAGGCTGATAATAATATTAAAATTATTAAGAAAAAAACTAGTGAGCAAATTCAATCTATTAATGAGCATCAAGATGGTATAGTTGAAGAAGCCAAGAAAACTGTTAGAAAAGAGTTAGAGGAAGAACTATCACTTAAAGATAAGACTGTTAATGAACTTATGTCTTCTAATACTGATTTAGGTAATAAAGTTAACATGCTTCAATTAAGTTTAAAAAAATATGGAAGAAGATTCTCAGAAGACAAAGGAAGAGTTTGTAGTTAATTTAAATAAACAGATAGAAACTCATCAATCAGTGATAAATGAAAAAGATAACAAAATCATCAATCAAAAGATAGTTTTAGAATTAGTCAACAGACCATTATGGATCATAATAATCAAAAAATTGAAGCTTGTAATAAATTAAACGAGCTACAAAGTGTTATAAATAGCCTCACTACAGAAAATGAACAAATAAAGGAAAAATGTAAATTGGGTATAAATTCTAATAATAGTCTTAAAAGAGAAATAGATAGTTTAACTAGTTCGCATAATAACTTAAATGAGCAATTAAAATTGGCTAATGATAATATAGAAACAATATTAAAAGAAAAACAAGATGTAACTGAAAATTTAACTAAAAGCGAACTTATTAGATCTAGAATTAGTAATAATCACGAAGCTAATTTAGTTAAATATAAGGAAATGAACAATGAAATTTTAGCAAAAGCTAGAAAAGAAAATGAAGAACTTCTAAATCAAAAAGATGAAGAAATAGAAAAAATAAGTTTTGAGTTATCAGAGACAAAAAGAACTATTTTTGACCAAATTAATTTAGAGCGAACAGGACTTTTGGAACAATTTGATAAAGAAAGAGATAAAATATCAGTAGAATATTCAGAAGCTAGAAATAAATGTATAAAACTAGCAAAGATGAATGAGAATTTATCTAATCAAATTATGATAGCAAAAGAAGAATATGAAGCTTCAAAAAATATATTGGTAAAAGACTATGAAAATAAAGTAGATTTATTAGGTAAAGAAGTAAATAATTTAAATCAAAGAATTATAGATAATAAAAAAGACTACACCAGTAGTTTAGAAAAAATCAGCGTATTAAGTAATCCTGAAAAAATTAAATTGGAAAGCTTAAAAGAGGAAATAATAACTAAAGACGATATTATAGAAAAATTAAAACTATCTACTACTGATTTACAAAATAAATATATAAGAATAGAAGCAAAGTGCCAACATTTGGAGCAATATCTAAACAAGGAGCGTATGGAAGTGGATAAACAAAAAGAAGAATTATTAAAGAAAATAGCAGAATCCTCAGATTCTGAAAAAGTACAACAAAACTTAAAAAAAATTAGAGATGATAGTATATCAACTCTGAGAGAAAAAAAAGAGGAAATAACTCGTCTAAATGAAACTATAAACAACTTACAAGATAGTCTAAATAAAACAACTCAAGAACTAGAAAATATTCAACAAACTAAAAATAATACAGTCTAAATATTAATGAGAAAATAGTATAGAATGCCTATTTTATTTATTAATAAAGACATTGGACTAACTCCTAAGGAGTTAGTTGATGAATATAAGAATGATAATAGTATTAAAAAAGTTTCATATTGTGGAAGATTAGATCCAATGGCAAGTGGTTTAATGTTAATATTAACTGAAGAAGATTGTAAATCTCAAGAAAAATTTCTTGATTTATCTAAAACTTATGAATTTAAATTAGTATTTGGTATTAATACTGATAGTCATGACCCATTAAATAGTAATATTACACTATTTGATGAAGTTGTAAATATAAGTGAGCTTAATAAATTAATAGAATCTAAATATTTAGGAAAAATTAAACAATCTTATCCATTATGTTCAAGTTACACTATTGATATTAATAATAAAAAAATACCTATTTGGAAAGCATTTAAAAATAAGATGTTACCTGAAGGTTTTGAATTACCTTATAAGTATATAAATATTAGTGAATTTATAATTAATAACGCTTATAAAGTAAATGATAAAGAACTATTTAATGATTTTATCCGAGATATCAGTAAAGTGACTGATATTAATAAGAATTTTGGCAAAAAAGAAGCGATTGATTTTTACAAAAACAGTATCAATAATAAAGAATATCAAGTAGTTAATTGTAGGGTTACCGGTTCTTCTGGTACTTATATTAGAGGATTAGCAAGAGATATTGCTAATGATTTAAAATTACATTGTATAGCTTACAAAATTAAACGAATAGACATATTTTAAAATAACTATGATTTAAACATATATAACTATTAATTAACACAAATCTATATGGCAAAAATAAGTTACGAAAAAATACATCAATATATGAAAGATTTTCTAATTAAATCAGCTGAAAATAAATTAGATATAAAATACTGTATTGACTTATGGAATTCAGACGAAATTAAGAATAATCTTAAATTTGGTGATTTTTGTAAAAATAATAAAGACGAAAATAAACCCAAAAAAAATACATCTTCTTACTTATTTTTTTGTAGTGAAAATAGAAGAAGTGTTAGAAGAGAATTAGGTGATGGACCTAAAGCCACAGAAATCACAATTGAGCTTGCAAGAAGGTGGAATGTGCTCAAAAATTCTAATGATGAGAACAGTGTTCTAGAAGTAAAAAGATATCTTCAACTAGGAAAAGAAGATAAGGAAAGGTATGATAATGAAATGATAGAATATAAAAAGAAATTACCTAACAATACGATACCTCCTTCTAACTGTTCAAGGACTGCGTATATGTTTTTCCACGAAGAAAATAAGGAAACAGTTCAATCTAAGTTCCCTGAGAATACTTCAAAAAAGATAATAAGAGAAGAAATTTCTAAATTATGGAAAGAATTAAAAAATAATCCTGAAAGAATTGATGAACTAATTTATTACAAAAATAAATCCCTAAATACTTAATATTTTTTGTTTTTTATAAAAAAAACAAAAAAATCTTATCACCTATCTTTAATCTCTACAAAATTTTGACCTAATAACGAAAAAATATCTTCCTCAGTCTCTGTTTGGATTTTTTCTCCATGCTCATCAAACAATCCTTTATCTGACAATGTCCACCCTTTACGATCTGCTAATCCTCGAATCCATCGATTAAAATCAACTCCGGATGTAAAATATAATACAGAAGTTGCCCAACTAGAGGGATTCTGAACAAAATGAATATCTAAGCGGAACCTATGCCATACTCCTGTCTGACATTCTGAAATTGTGTTTGGACATTGTGCGATTGCATGCATTTTTTCTGCTCCCAACAGAAGAGTTTTTATAATTATGTTTTTCTTTTCAAGATATTTTGTCAATTCTTTAATCGTAAAAGTAGAACTCTCAATTAGAATATCTATATCACCACTTTCTGGAGCTCCTCTAGCATAAGAACCAGCTAACATCATCCTATATTTTTTCCCAAACCTTTCACGAATCAAAAAATGTAAAAGCTTCTCAAAAATAATAATATTATCCCTTTTAATTCTAAGCTGAAGATCATCATAACTTTCTAAATAGGCAGCACTAGCTGCATTTAAAATCTTGGGATTTTTTCTTAAATCATCAAGACTGTGATATCCTGCATTCCACAACTCAGCCGCCTTTTTCTTACCTATTTGATAAATAGCTTCAAATTGCTCGATTGCTTTCTCTCTCTCAGTCTTTCGAGATTCACTTATCAATTTGGATTGCTTTACCTTTTCGTGTAATGAAACCGCTTGGGGTATCTCACCCGTATCTAAATACTTCTGAATTTTTGCAAGAATCTTATCTCCTACACCAGCCACCTTAACTGTTTGAGTTTCAAATACAACTTTCTTTCCTTTGGTACCAATTATATTTTCGTTAAATCCTCTCAAGGAACTTGCGGCATTATTATAACTCTTAGAGCGCATAGGATCTCCTTGTTGAGCATAATCCTTTGCCATTTGTTTTAAAGTAAGAATAAGTCCTTCATTGGGACGCTCTATTTCTTTTTCGTTATAGAAATTTTCTAAAATATATTTTGCTCGCGATATATTACCAATCTTATTTTTAAAAACATAAAGAACTACCTTTCGTAAAAGATCTTTTTCAGATGTATCGATTAAATTAAAATTAGTCATGTTCATATTATTACAAAAATAAGTAATTGACATTTATTATTTATTTTTATTAAAAAATAAATTATTATATTTTTACTTGTTTAGAAATACCTTCTAGTGCTTGTTCTAAACTTCTTGCTTTGTCATGATTAGCAAGTATAGCAGACAATAATCCTACGTGTATTATTAATATATCTATTTCTTCTCTTACCTGTCCTACTCTATTAATACGTCCATTAATTTGTGTTCTTGTGGCTTGGTTGCTAGGGTATACTGACATTATTAAACAAGATAATCTTGTGAGAGTATAACCTTCTGCTTTTTTAATCGGAGAAATAACTACTTTATAATCATGAATTTCTCCCTTATTTACTGCTTCATCCGTTAAATATATACTACTATCTTTATTTATCACAAAAATATCATTTGATGGTAGTATTGAATTTTCAACTAATAAATTATATAATTGTTGAACATGTTTCGAATCTTTTCCTACTAAAAATACTCCTCTATCCTCAGCTAAAAATTTAGCAACTTCTTTTATCATTTGCCTATTACAAGCATTATAACAAATATCTATAGCTTTAAGTAGTTCATTAGAAGTAGGTTTTATATTTAGTCCTCCGAATATTGGAGGAACTAAATTATTATATTCGGATAATTCTTTATCATTAAATTTAGATACTATCTCTTGTCTGTTTACATTTATTCCAGTCGATAAAGTTTTTGAAATCATAGTATTTGCGGCAACATAAAAGTTCTTACTATTTACTTCGTAGGGGACAATTAATTTTAACCAACTAATTAATTTTCGTGTATCATCATCGATTACAGGAGTCCCAGTTAGTACTATAAATAGTTTAGATAATCTAGCGATTTCAATACTGACTGATGTTCTTTTGGTATCATTTAATGCTTTATGAACCTCATCCATAATAAATATACTGTCAGCTGCATTCTGAACAAGAGAGTCACGGCAATTTCGCAGATGATCATGCTCTATAACATTTATACAATAGGGTTTTGGCTTACAATCCTGGGTAATATTAATATTATCTTCCTTAAATTTTTTAGATTTATCCTTGATACTTTTAAGAGGGATTATGAAATTAATATCTACTCCAAAATATTTAATTTCTTTAAAAATAGATTTTATAGCTGAACTGGGTAAAGAGTAAATTATAAAGGAAGGTAAAAATCCATTTTCTTTTAAATATTGTATAAATAGAAAAATAGCTAAAGTTTTACCTAGACCCACTGTTGCCCATATAAAATTTCCTTTATTTCCGCTATGGAAATTTTGTTTCATGTCATCTACTATTTCTATTTGGTAAGGACGTGGTATCCTATTAGAAGAATCTTTAAAAACAACCTTTTCCCACTCTGACTTTATTTCTTCAGGTACTTCTTTTATTATTTTAGAATTGATATAACTAGTAATTTTCCATAATAATGGACCAGAAGGAATATCAAATTTACTTGGACCAGTAGGTCTAAGAGCGCCAGGAAATATAGAAGATAGATATAATAAAAATTGATAAGCAGGTGTGTCATAAAGACTAACTGATTGGTACGTCCCCCCACCATCTCTGTTAATTTTGAACATTTCTATGGTAGAATTAAATGTAGATAAATACATTAGAACTCTTTTCAAAGAAAGTTCCGAATAAGATTCAATTAATCTATCTAATTTTGTAAAGGCATTTTGTTCCAACCCTTCTCCTTCATAAGATAATATTGTTTCTAAACTATAGTTAACTAAATCTGGGTGAATAGGAAAAGAAAAGTTTAATTTTTTAATATCTTCCCAAGGAATTTTTCTACCATTAGCTAATTTAATTTCATAGAATACATCTTCGTTAGAGTAATTTAAAAACACTTTAGAGTTCCTAAAAATAGGGCTTGGATGCTTTGTTTGATTTAGAGGTATACCAAAATCTTTAAGTTTACTACGTAAATAATTTTTAGCTAATTCTTCAACTTTGGGATTAATAGGACCTTTTTTCATATTTCTAGCTGGTTTTCTAATTACAATTAACTTCATTGGATCATCACTATCCAGAGTAACTAAAACATTTTCGTTCATAATTCTTTTAGGCTCTATAACTCCAATCATTGCAGCTAACCACCCATCCGTTAATTCATAATTAAAATCATATGTCTTTTTTGTTTTTGAACGAACCTTTTTTTCTGTCTGTAAAGCCACTAGATATAATCTTTGTGCCTTTTTAATACTACTTATAAATTCACCATTTTGGAAATAATCATTATAATAAGTTTGATTAAATTTATCACGTGGGTTTAATTTAGAACTTCTATTCCAAATTTCACTAAAAAGATCCTGATAAGGATTTATACTATTTAATTTAGATAATTGAAACAAAACATCGACATCTATGTAGTGGGCAATTCCAGTAGCCCAATGTTGATCTACACAATGTTCAATATTCATTACTTCTGGAAATTCTGTTGTGTTAAGCTTATTAATATTTGGAAATTTTTCAGCTAAACCCCTTGCTAAACCATAATCAGTTGAGAATGAACCTAAATCCTGTAAGATTGCCGAAGAGCATTCTAAAATATTTGAATTTTTATTAATAATATAGGGTTTTTTATTTAAGGCTTTATCAAAATCTATATCATATTTATATGTACTCTCAAAAGCTTCCAATCCTGTAGTAAGCCAATTTTTATAAGTTACTAAATCAGGTTTCCAATTTTTAGTACGTTGAATAAGTAATGACCCTAAGAATAATGAGAAATATTGCTTATAATTATCTGTAGGAAGTGCCGAATCTTCGACTATAATAACCGCTAAACGTTTTGCAAAGGATTCCATTCCCACAATAAATTTTTGTAAATCAGGATTGAAAGATCCAGGGTGTTTACTCAAATAAATCATCGACATTACTAATAGAGATTTACTATCTACAATTTCTCCATTTAAAAGTTGAATTTTATCTGGTCTAAATCTTATAACTTTTTGAATTAAAGATTTATAACTAGAAGGACTAAATTTATCAAAACTTTTTACAATATTCTCTAAATCTTTTATACCAGGAAGAATTTCGTACATTATATTTTCATAATCACTACTATTTAGTACTTGCTTAGATGTAATAATACCTATTTCAGATGTATTATTAGATCTAACCCATTTATTTTTTACATATTTATAATCACTTGATAAACCACTTAATACATAAATTTGACCTTTATTACTATTGACTATTTTTCCATCTATGGTAAATTTGATTTGATCATATTCCGATACAACTTTATAATCAGTAGGTATTTTCCAAAATTCCTTATAAAATATTAAAGTAGGTTTTCCAGTATTTTCAACTATCATACCATTAATTTCATCTGAACTCCAAAATCCATCCTCTGAATTAGGATTACCATTTACTAAATCATCTAGTTGTTCCTCTGTTAAAGATTCTCTTAATTTAGAATTTCCCGGTTGTATTATTTCTATTCTTATACTATTACCAATTTCTTTACTACTATTTTCATTAGTTTCTAGCCATATTTCTTTCCTCAAATTACTAAATCCTACAAATTTTGTAAAACTATTCATTTGTGTTAAAAAACGGGACCATAAATCATTATTACTCCTTATTAAGTCTAAAGATTTTTCAAATGGTTCTATATCCTTACCATGGAATCTTACTATAGTATCTGCAGTAGCTGGCATAGACCCAATCAATATTTCTCCGTTATTAGAGCCTGTAAAAGCAATTGACATACGATTTAATTTTTCTAACGCCTTTTTATCATCTGATACCGTAATTTTTTTTCCACCATTTAAATTTCTCTTAAAATAGTTTAATATCATATGAGAAATTGTATGGTTACCGTAATCTTTAGTTAACGCTATTGAACAAAATTTAAATAAAATTATTTTACTTTCTACACTTAATTGATTTAAAATATTCAGATCATTATTTTTACAGAATTCCGATATTATGCTGTTATCTTTTGAATCCATTTTAATTATTGTATTAAATATATAATTAAATTAATTCAATTTTAAAAATAAAAATGATAAAATTAACCAACGTTTTAATTTGAATAAAAATGCCCGCAAACTATACAATGATCCTTGATACATCTGGTAGCATGAGCGCTAGAGTATCTGATAATGAAGAAATGAAAGATTACTGTATGTTAGATATTGGTAAACTTTTAATGTTATCATTCTTGAATTGTATGGAAAAAAATACTGTAAATCTAATTAGCTTTAGTAGTAATGTAAAACAAATATGTGAAAATTACGATATTGATTCTAGAGAGGATTTAGAAAGTTTAATTAATCTTATAACACCAAGTAATACTTTTATCCCGTCAGGTAGTACTTCAATGTTTAGTTCATTAATTAGAGCAATTCAAAATTTAAAACATAGCAATTCTAAAAACTATATTCTGTTACTAACAGATGGTATTCCTTCGGATATAAATTACCAAGACTTTATTTCTAAATTACAAGAATATAATCAATCGATAGGCAATGTAGAATTTGAACTTTATACAATTAGTATAGGGAACGGTGCAAATACTAAATTTTTAAGTGATCTTTCTAATAATTTTGGTGGTACTATGGTTTTCGTTTCGGATATTGGAATGGTATCAAGTGTATTTGTAAATACAATGACAAATATCTTACAACCAAGATGCAAACATCCTAATGAAAAACAAATTAAAATTTCTGAATTCTTTGTATCAGGAATAGAGAATCTTAATGGATTATGTGAAAATAGATACTATTCAGACGCTCAAAATGCATTTTTAAATATGAAACAAGTATTATATAGTATTATTAATGACCAATCAGCCGTAAATGATTATTTAGAGCAAGTTGGGTTAGCTATTCGAGAAGAATATTATAAAACATGGGGTTCGCATTATTTATATTCTCTACAAGCAGCTCATAAAAGATATGAATGTCATAATTTCGTAGATAAAAGTGTAACAATATATACAGATCTTTACCCTGAAGAATGGGAGGAAACTATAGATAAAATAGAGTCTATTTATAATACTATTCCTATTCAAGATCCTTGTTATCCACCTTTTAATTCGAGCAGAACAAATATTCAAACTATTAGTTTACAAAGTTATGGACATAGTATTGGATGTTTACATGAAGATTCTTTAGTAACTATGTCTGAAAATAAGACAAAAAGATGTAAGGATATATTACCTGGGGACAATGTGTTAGTTCTTAATAATGGAATAGTAGAAAAAGGTGAGGTTGAATTTGTTATAAAAACAAAAACATCTCAAGATACTAAAATGATAAAAATCCCAGATGGTTGTAAAATAACAGAATGGCATCCTATTTGGTTAATTGATCAATTTGTTTTTCCTAAAGAATTAACAGGAATAGAAATGGTAGATGATGTAGGCAAATATATGTATAGTTTTGTACTTAAAAATAGAGATGAATGTATGTTCTTTGACGGAATACCAGCTGTAAATTTAGCTCATAACATACAAAGCGGCATAGCAAAACATGATTTTTGGGGAACTGAGAAAGTGCTTAAAAATTATTTAAGGTATTATAATAATTCTAATATTATTACAATTAATAGGCCATTCCCTATTAGAGATATGGAAAATAATGTTTTTTCAGTTATGAACACAGTATAACTTATTAAAAAATATTTTGATTTATTACATAATTGTAATAAATTCTATTTATGAAATTTATATTATTGATTAATAAATGACTAAACAACTTTCATTAAAAAGAGCGGAATTACAAGCTGCTGAATACATCCGATTGAATTCTGTGATACAGTTAAATAATGATTTTGAAAATAGTTTAATTCCTAAAAAGCAAATAAACTATGATCTAAGAATTTATAAAGATTCTAACAACGTTTTATTTTATCCCTATGTATTTAGTAAAACATTAGAACATGATATAAACACTGGATTTGTTAAAAAAGATGATCTAGATAAATTATTTACTTCGCTAGAAGATGGGACAGTTGAATCAATTAATAATATAATTTTATCAACAAGCACTCAACGTAAATTAGAAAATTTGTTAGCTTCTAGTTCGTATAATTTGGTTGGTACAGATTCAGTAGCTTTCAGTATACCCAATTTTAATAATGTGGATTCTGAAGCCGGAGCTTTTGAAATGGCGGAAGTATATGGAAAAGCAATTTTAAGAGATGTACCTTTTGAGGATTATTCTACTAATCCATCAGTAAATAATGTATTAAATTCATTAAATGAATATTCGAATTTTACTACTGCACCTTTAGACAATGGTTCTATCACATCTAATCTATTATTTAGAGGTGCCGGAACCGATGAACAATATGGACCTTATATCTCCCAACTTTTATATTTAGATTTTAATTATGGTAATTTGACTATGAAACAAAAGTATCAATCAGAAAGTGATTATATACCAAGTTTAGATAAAACAGAATGGCTTGAGATACAAAATGGAAAAGTAAATGGTTCAGTTTTAAAAACAAATGAAAAATATATTTATAATGGAAGAATTATGGGTTCAGCAGTTCATAATGATCCTTTATATCAATTTTATTATTATAATGCGGCTCTAATACTTAAACAAAACGGAATAAATCCATCAGCATTTACATTATCAAATTCATCAGCATGGACTTCTGGTGGAATGCCAAATATACTCGCATCTGTAGCTCATGTATGTCAAGGAGCACTTAGATGTGCGTGGAATGCCAAATGGAATCTTGGAATGAAAATACGCCCAGAAGTATATGCACAAAGATTAAATTTATCTGATGAAAATTTAGTTGATAGCAACCAAGTTCCAGGTTTAAACAGTATGTATTCACTTCTAAGAAATTCGATAAAATCTCTTGTCAAAAACTTTAATAACACAGTAAGTGGAGGTACTAATAATAATTTACTTCTTCTTTTACAATATCCAGAAGGTTCACCTACTCATCCATCGCATCCAGCTGGTCACGCTGTTGTAGCTGGAGCAGCAACTACGGTTTTAAAAGCTATGTTTAATTGTCACGAAGAAGATGAAATTACCAGAAAAGCATGGCCAACTCAGGCGGTGCATTCTGTTGATGGTGATAATTTAATAGATTATAACCAAAGTGACACTAGTAACATGACAATAGTTGGAGAATTAAATAAATTAGCTTCTAATGTTGCTTTGGGTCGTGACTTCAGCGGTGTACATTATAGATGCGATGGAGATTGTGGTATAAAGTTAGGAGAAGATTTTGCGATTACATATTTAGTTGATATTGCAAAAGAATTACATGAATCTCAAAATGGTACATTTAATGGTTGGTTATTAGAAAAATTTAATGGAGATATAATTAAAATTAAAAGTACTGGAGTAAGTACAATATAATTTTAACAAAATCTTATACCTATTTATGGTATAAGATTCATAACTTATTCATGGAAATATTTGTCCAAGGGACAACTCCATTGGTTCTTTTCTTCATCAAAATTTAATGTGCCAGCAGTCCAATCGGTTATAATTTTCTTATCTTCATTGACTGACATGGTTGTTTGTCCTAAACAAGCTATGTTAATATCATATCCATTTAGGAAATCAGATGTATTTTGTTCTTTATTTAAATTTAAACTGGATCTACAAATTATTCCTTCACCATCTTCAGATGTAATAGAACTGTCAGGAAAGTTCATTAGAGATTTTATTCCATTACCAGATGAATTATTTCTTCCATATTTAAAATTGTGAAGCCAACCCGCATAACCTGTTAAATCTTCTACACAAAAGGGAATTGAGAAAATTCTTTTGTCAGCATTCTCCTTAATGCTATTAACCGCCTCTCTAATATATTTAACCGCATCACTACTATGTAAATACTCTTCTAATGACTGGTGGACTAATCCACCTCCTAAGAGCCAAGTTTCTTTATTAAAATAAGTACACGATTTAAAGTTTATAGCTGATGTTATAGTAGCAGGATCTCCTCCAATACCTATAGGATCTGCATTTTTATCTTTGCCCCTTTTACATCCACCAAGAGCATTACATTGGGTATTAGGATAATTCCCTGATTTACCACAATAACCAATAAATGGATAACCATAAACTATATCATAATCATCTTTATTTCCAACCTTTTTCATTGCAGAAAAATACTTATCATTTTCATCTTTCAAATTGTAATTATAAAATGAATTCTCTTTTGTAAGTTTTGATTCACATCTAAATCCAATACCATCATCGACATAATTTATTCCATCTTGAGCTTTATAACAATTAGTATTAGGAGCAGGATCTTCTTTAGTTCCACAATTTGTTTGTTTATGATTTGAACTATTGGGTTTATCAACGAAAATTAAATAATCAACTTCACCGGTAACTTCCATTCCAAACTGTAAATAACAATTATTTTTTATTGCATCTAAAACTGGATTAGAATCTACACCTTTTCCTTGTGTTAAAAGTTGAGAAACTAAATGTGAATTTGCTATATTACCAATTGTGTCTATGTAGGTCCACCAATACATTAATTCTATCACTCGAAAACCTCTTTCCTTATAGTCCTCTGTTTTCCAATTAGATCCCATTAATGCATTCCATGCATTATAAGCAGTGGAAGATTGATAGGGATTTTTATTTATTGCCATACCAAAGTATACATTGGGTTTACTATTCCCTATATTAGTTACAAATTTTGCTAAATCTCCAAATATTATTTTGTACCAATTTTGATCATCTTCTAAATTTACACTATCAATTATACTATCTGCTGGTTCTATATCTAAAGATATATAAATAATGTCACCTAAATTATTTTCAGTTATCCATTCTACGGCATTAGTTATTTGTTTTTTCATATCATGATAAGATACACCATGGTAAGCTTTCATATCTGCAGTAGGTTTTCCTCCAATTAATATTGCTAATTGAGATACTTCATTACTTAAATTCTTTAGTAATTTTTTATATCTTTCTGACATCCCCATATCAGATGAAGATTTATTATCATACTGGATTTTTATACCATCTAAGCTTGGTCTCTTATAAGTGGATCTATAACTACCTTTTTTTGAAATAAAGTCCCAAAATTGGGAACCTGAATTAATATTATCTAAATCACTAGTATTATCTAAAGCTTGTGTGTTTTGTAACTGGTTATCCCATTTGGTTGATTTTGTTAAATCATTACTCATTTCATTATTATCAAGATTCCATGTATATCCACCCGTTTTATTAGCAAAAATTCCGTATCCCATAAATCCTCCTGTTACTCTGCCGTTCCAAGCCCAACTACTTATTTTTCCATTATTTCCTTTTAAAGCCATACCTAAAGAACTATTTGGATTGATGTTTGGGTCGATAGGAATATCTTTTCTTGAATTATTAAGTAATTTTATTATAAAATAAATACTTAATACCAAAATTATAAGTAGTAATATTACCATAAATACTATAAAATAAGGGTTTTTATAAAACTTATTAATCATTTTATTATAAATTATATTTGTAAAATAAATTAGTTTTTAATCTCATTAGAAGTGAGATTTGATTGTTCTAATTTAAATATATTAATTAATAACTGTTTATAATTAATTTGATCCCATTCCCAAGAATGTTCTACGTTTTCCTTTTTGTAATCTATATTATAGCTTATTATATTATCAGGAGTTTTAGTATTAGGTGGAAATCCGTTAATAGCAAGTAATTTAACATTTTTATTTATAGATACAACATAATCCATTAACTTTAAAAGAGCATCAGTTTCAGTATCCCATCTTCCTGCATAAACAAATATGATTTTTTCACTTGTATTAAAATCATCAACAAAACGTTTAATTCTTCTTACATGTTTATCAATTATTCCATCCATGGTATCGTGTGGGAATGTTATGTTAAATTCTTCATTTTTAAAATGCAAAATACTATCATTTTCGTATTCCATAGTGAAAGTAGAGTTATTATCAATAGTAAAGAATTTTGTAAAAAATTCTTCTATATCTGTTGTATTCAAAATAAGAATAATAAAATCAACAAATTTCGTGTAATCTCCAATTCCTAACCAATCAAATGGATATGCACATTTTCTTATATTTAAATCCCGTAATGCTTCTGCAACATAACAGTTATTACCGATTGGTAAAATCATTTTATTTCATTACCTAAAACTTTTAAATAATAATCTCTGAATAAAATTACCTATTTTTAATTACTACTAAAATAAATTTGATTTAAAATTGTGTAGCATTAATAAAATATAAAATGTTCGTTATTAAAAGAAATGGAGCAAGTCAATCTATGATGTTTGATAAAATAACATCTAGACTAAATATTTTAATGGAAGAAGCCCAAATTACCGATATTGACGCTGTATCGATTACACAACTTTTGGTTCAAAGAATGATATCTGGTATTAGCACAGAACAGATAGATGAGTTAGCTTGTCAAATTATAATGGGTAAAATTCATGAAGGTCAAAAGTATGGCAAATTAGCGTCTAGATTGGCAATTAGTAATTATCATAAAACTACTTCTTCTAGTTTTAAAGAGGTTATTAGAATATTAAGAAATAATAAAGATCCTTGTGGGGAGATCGCTCCACTGGTTTCTGAAGAACTTGAAACATTTTCTATTAAATACGAAAATATTATTGAAGATATGATTCACCATGAAAGGGATTATTTAATTGATTATTTTGGTATTTGTACACTTAAAAAGGCATATCTTTTAAAATTCGATAATCAATATATTGAAAGACCTCAACATTTATTCATGCGAGTAGCTTTGGGAATACATGGATTAGAAGAAGAACCAAATTTTGCTAAAATTAAAAGAACATATGACGGTCTATCTTTACAAAAATTCATGCACGCCACACCCACTTTGTTTCACGCAGGCACTACAAGGCCTCAAATGGCGTCATGCTTTACCGAAAATATGGAAGTTTGTACTAGCAAAGGTGTCAAAAAGATTAATCAAGTAATTATAGGTGATTATGTTGTATCGCATACTGGAAAAACACAAAAAGTTACACAAATTCATACAAATAATTTAAATGGTAGAAAATTAGTCAACGTAAGTTTCTACAAAGGTAAGAATTTAGAAGTTACCGAAAATCACAAATTTTGGGCGATGTATGATAAAACTGATAAACCAAAATGGTATAGAATTGATCAATTAGATACTAATTCTTTTATTGGTATTCCAAATAAACAAGATACGGAATTTGATCTTAAGTGTATAGATTTAGCTGAATATAATGAAGAGTTTGTTAAGTCTTGTGATTACAATACGAATATTAAAGAAGAAAGTATTGAGATCCAAACTATTTATCAACATACTAATTTTGGTTATCCGGTAACCATAAATAAATCTCACACTAATATTAATAGATTTTGGAATCTGGATAACGATTTTTATTTTATGAGTGGATGTTTCTTAGGGGATGGTCATATTATGACCAGTAATAAGAAAGGTTATAGATATACTGTTGGTATTGGATTTACATTTAACACACAAGATAAAGAACTGATTGAAAAAATTAGAGATATATCTATTAATTTATTTGGTATTGAACCAACTGAACATCAAATGAAAAATCAAAATACCTTTCAAATACTGATTAATTCACATTATATTGGATATGTATTCGAAAAACTATTTGGTAAAAATTTTAACAATAAAAAACTTCCAGATTTTGTGTATTCCGCTAATAAGGAAAAGGTTAATCATTTGGTGGCAGGACTAATTTCAACAGATGGTTGTATTTCGAAACAAAGAATCGTAACGTTACAGCTTTCAAACTATTCTCTTATGTCTCAGATATATCATTTATCTAGGAATAATAATATAGATGTTAGCTTTACTATTAACAAATATAAACCTAAATTAGCTACTGTGAAACCAGTCTCTATAAGATTTCCTAGTAATTACGATTATATGAAATTTGTAATCAAAACATATACAGATGATCGTTTAAAACAATGTTTAACTTACACTCATAATACTAAGAATCAATATCACCCTATTGAAATCAATGGCAATAAATTTCTCAAAATTAAAAGTATATCAGAAATTGAACCAAAATCACAATTAGTATACACCATAGGGGTTGATAATGATCATAGTTATAACATTGAAGGAGTTTTGTGTGAAAATTGTTTTCTAATAGGTACAGAAGATTCTGTAGAAGGTATTTATGGTACTATCACAGACTGTGCTAAAATTTCGAAATGGGCGGGTGGTATTGGAGTTCATATACATGATATTCGTTCGGAAGGTTCTTATATTAGAAAAACAGGGGGGAGAAGTGATGGAATTATGCCAATGTTAAAAGTTTATGACAGCACCGCTAGATATATAAATCAATGTTTTACACCAGATACACATATATATACTAAAGATGGAATGAAACAAATTCAAGATATTAATAAAAATGATTTTGTTGTGACTATGGACGGTAGTTATAAAAGGGTGAATGAAGTTATTATTAATCCTAAAAATGAAAAAATATATAGTATTCGAACAAAAGGTTCTATTTTTAACACAAAATGCACTGGAGCACATGAAATTTACGCTCTTACCGGTATCAAAAAAATGACATATACAACTAAAATCATTAAGAATCTCAAAGAAGGCAAGATTAAACCAAGCTTTGTATCAGCAGAAAATCTCGATGCTAATAGTGATTTCTTAGTATTTCCTATTCCAAACGATATATATGACGATAAAAATATCACCGAAGATATTTGTAGGTTTTATGGTATTATGTTAGGTGATGGACATTTTACTAAAAAGAAAAATTGTAATAGTATAGAATGGGGTGTAACACTTGGATATTCAAAAGATGATACTATTCAATTTATTAAACAATTTTTAGATACTAATAGTATAAATTTTTGGGAACATGAAGGTACAAATTGTAAAAATATTAGATGGACTTTCTCAAATAAGATTTCATTTACATATGATATGTTGTATGATTCTAATCATGAAAAGTATATCCATTCGAATTTTCTAAATTTACCAAAAAATAAATTATTGTATCTCATCAAAGGCCTAATGGAAACGGATGGTTCTATAGGTAATGAACTTTATTATCACTCTTCCAGTCTTTCTCTTATAGAAAATATAAGATTTATATTTTTGAAGTGTGGAATTTTAACTTCCGGACATGCTCGCGATACAATTGAGAAAGTATCTTCCTATAGAAACATTACAACCAAAAAGCAACAGTACGTAATAAGAATTCCAAAACATAAAACTATATGTGATGTTCTTGGAGATGATTCATCCAATAAACTTAATTTTTTTGAATATGATGGAAAATTATTTTCAAGAATTAGAGAAATAAAAACAATTGATTATGAAGGAAATGTTTATGACTTGAATATTGAAGATAACCATAATTATTTAACACATATGGGTTTAGTTCATAACAGTGGAAAGCGAAATGGTTCATTTGCTATGTATTTAGAACCTTGGCACGCAGATATTATTAAATTTTTACACGCAAAAAGAGCTCAAGGAGTCGAAGAAGAAAGAGCTCGGGATTTATTTTATGCATTGTGGATTCCAGATTTATTTATGGAGAGAGTGCAAAAAGATCAAATGTGGTCCTTAATGTGTCCTGATGAATGTAAAGGATTAAGTGATTGTTACGGAGATGAATTTGTAAAATTATATGAAAATTATGAAAAAGAAGAAAAATATAAATCTCAAATTTCAGCAAGAAAACTCTGGGAAAATATTGTTACTTGTCAAATTGAGTCAGGAGTACCTTATATGTGTTACAAAGACGCTGCTAATACTAAATCAAACCAATCTAATATTGGGATAATTAAATCAAGTAATTTATGCGTTTCAGGGGATTCAAAAGTTATAACTGATAAAGGAGTATATGATATTTTATCATTAAAAGATACTATGGTCAATGTATGGAATGGGTTTGAATTCTCAAGCGTTAAAGTAGAACAGACAGGTGAAAATAAAGATCTTCACAAAATAACGTTTTCTAATCACGAAGAACTTTTGTGCACGCCGTATCACAAATTTTATATACAAAAAGATTACAAAAACACTAAACCTACTGAAGTTAGAGCAGAAGATTTAGAAGAAGGTATGAAGATTATTAAATGTAATTTTCCGATAATACCTGATAATAATTGTGAATTTGAAAATGCATATACACATGGTTTATTTTGTGCTGATGGCACTTATGATATAAAACCTGGTAATGTAAGACAATGCTCTTTTTCAAAAACTAATAATTCAAAATATTGTAAAACCCACATGTATCAACAAACTTATGATTTCAGTCAATTTAATCAAGTATTGAAAGATAATAACAAATGTCAAGCTGTTTGTGGTATTAAAATACCTAAGATATATCTTTATGATAAAAAGAAAAAATTAGTAGAATATATTAAGCATAATCATAATGCAAGTATTTTAGAAGATGATAAAAAAATAACTGTATTTTTACCACAAGATCTACAAGAAAAATATTTTGTACCCTATAATCATTCCATTAATAGTAAATTAAGATGGTTAGAAGGTTATCTAGATGGTGATGGTTGCGTGTGTATAGAAAAAATCCACAAAACACAGAGTATACAGTGTGTATCTACTGAATTATCATTTATAAAAGATATAAAAACTTTATTGCATACACTAGGTTGTAATCCTACCATAGGTATAGGTCATACAAAGAGACAAGAATTATTGCCAAATGGTAAAGGAGGTAAAAAATTATATGATTGTAAAGAAACATATAGATTATGTATTAGTGCTTATGATACTCAAAATCTTCTTCAATTAGGTTTAGCCCCAAAAAGACTAGTTATTGTAGAAAAAGAAATTCAACGTTCAGCATCTAGATTCACTATAGTTAAAAAGATAGATAAAAATTTTACAAAAGAAAATACCTATTGTTTTAATGAACATAAAAGACATTATGGTGTTTTTAATGGTATAATTACAGGACAATGCGCTGAAATATTCCAATACAGCGATGCGCAAAATCCATCTGTTTGTAATTTAGCATCAATTAATTTAAAAGCCATGCTAAAAAACCCACCTAATCTATTGATTAATATAACTATTATTTCAAAGCCCAACTGTTTTTATTGTAAATTATTGAAATACTTTTTATCTTCTAGGGGTATTCGCTATTTGGAGTTGAATAAAGAAGATTCTAGACTTAATACTGAAATTTTAGAAATGCAAGAAAAATATGGAGATATCAATTATAAAACAGTTCCCCAAGTGTTTGGAGAAATGGGTGGGAGTGAATTTTGTTTCTTAGGAGGATTTTGGGATGTGTGGGAACATTTAAGACCAGTTATTGATTATAAGCAACTAAAAGACGTTGCTCAAGATTTAACATATAATCTTAATAAAGTTATCGATAGAAACTTTTACCCTCTTGAAGGAGCTAAAAAGACTAATTTTGATCACAGACCAATTGGAATCGGTGTACAAGGACTAGCTGATATGTTTGCTGAAATGCTGGTTCCTTTCGATTCTGATTTAGCCAAAAGAATAAATAAAGAAATATTTGAAACTATCTATTATGGAGCTATGAAAGCAAGTATAGAATTAGCTGAAAAAGATGGTCCTTATTCTTCGTTTAAAGATTCTCCCCTATCGAAAGGAAAATTCCAATTTAACTTATGGGGTCTAGAGGATAATGAACTAAGTGGTATTTGGGATTGGGGTGAATTAAGAGAGCAGTTACTTAAACGTGGTGCAAGAAATAGTCTATTAACCGCGTTAATGCCTACAGCATCTACTGCGCAAATTTTAGGTAATAATGAATGTTTTGAACCTTTTACCAGTAATATTTATACAAGAAGTACTATTGCTGGCGAATTTACTATGATTAATTCTTGTTTGATGAAATTACTTGAGAATATAGGTATTTGGAATAAAGATTTTGAAAACATGCTTATTTACAATCGAGGTTCAATTCAAAATATTAAAGAATTACCACAAGATTTTAAGAATGTATTCAAAACTGTGTGGGAAATAAGTCAGAAAAAATATATTGAGTTATCAGCTGAAAGGGGCCCGTTTATTTGCCAAAGTCAATCATTAAATATTTGGTTTGCGAAGCCTACCTTTACATCTTTATACAAAGCCCATATGTTAGGATGGTCTCTAGGACTTAAAACCGGGAGTTATTATGTTAGACAATTACCAGCTATTAATGCTCAACGCTTAGGTATGAGTGCTTCAGTTGAAAAATCCTTAAAAGAAGAAGTGTGTGAATCCTGTTCAGCTTAATTAACAAATATTTTACTTATATAAAATATATAAGTAAAAATAAGATTTAAATTTGTATATTTTCAAGTTAAAAGTTTTGTTATTGTAAAAAATACTGAAGTAGCAAATGTATTAGTTACTATACTATAGTAAGGTAATTTAACAGCTCCAATTGAAGTAAATTTAATAATACCGGTATTCCAAATTGTATTATAACTAAAAGAAGTATCTAAATTTGAACCACTATCTGTTAAGTAGTGATCATTATCTATAATTGGAGTTAATTGAAAAGCAATAGTATTATTACCCTTTATATTTATTAGTTCATTAATTCCTCTAATTACTAAATCATCGATTTTAAAACTTACTTGAATTTGTTTAACTATAGGATTCCAAAATATTTTAACATATTGGTCTTCGAAAATAATTTTAAAAGTATTAATATTTCCGTCTAAATTTGTAATTAACAAGTTATCAGGTTGAGGACATGGACAAAGTGTATTACTTATTTTAAAACTTGTCATCTTTATAGTTTATATGATTTAAAATATAAAAGTTTTTTTAAAAATGACAGATACATGGTTTATATTCAATAACCAAGGTAATTTAACCTTTAACACAGAGAACCCCCTATATGCAACAACAGACTATTTACCTATTGCTGATCGTCCTGGGTATATAGTTAAGAACCCAGTAGGTTACGACATAACAAAAACTATAAGTTATGATATTAATACGAATGAAGTAGTTATTGGTGATTTTTCATTAGATATATCACCATCTGAAAAAGAACCATTTGATGTAGTTTCAATTGTATCCGATGTAAAAGCATTAACTAATCAAATATCAACGATTAATACTAAATTAACTAGTTTAGAAAATATTTCTAATTCCAACATTTTGTTAATTACCAACATTGAGAATACAATTAATATGATGCAATCTCAAATTACTACAATTAATACTCAAGTTCAAGGAGTAGAATCTACACTATCTTCTACATTAGTAGAAGCTACACTATCTTCTATATTATTATAGTAATGTAGAAGATATTGTAGCTTCTTAATAATAGTATTATTGTAATAAATTTTATTATATAAAAAAGGTTTAAAGTTATTTAAAATAAAAATAAAATCTTTATAATTAATAAATATGGCAAGCAATCAACCCACTACAAACGCAAGAGCTCAATTACGTTTGACAGACACTAATGGAAATCAAATGCAGCTTATTCAAGAAACAGGAAATTGTCAACTTAATGCTTTATCCAAATTTACAATTAATGTCCCTAATTTTGCTATTACTGACGGCACTGATACTATCGATAATTTTCTAGCAACTAGAATTGCTGACATTAGTACCAGCACTACAGCAGATGCAAGTTTAACAACAAGACTATCTACCGAAGAAACTGCAAGAACTTCTGCTGTATCTGCAGAAACCACCTCAAGGGTAGCTGGAGACACTAGTCTTACAACTGTTTTAGCAAATGAAACTTCCACGCGTACTACAGCTGACGCTAGTTTAACTACTCGTGTTGGAGTCGAAGAAACTGCAAGGGCAGCTGGAGACACTAGTCTTACAACTGTTTTAGCAAATGAAACTTCCACGCGTACTGCAGCTGACGCTAGTTTAACTACTCGTGTTGGAGTCGAAGAAACTGCAAGAACTTCTGCTGTATCTAATGAAACCACCTCAAGGATAGCTGGAGACACTAGTCTTGCAACTGTTTTATCAAATGAAACTTCCACGCGTATTGCAGCTGACGCTAGTTTAACTACTCGTGTTGGAGTCGAAGAAACTGCAAGAACTTCTGCTGTATCTAATGAAACCACCGCAAGGATAGCTGGAGACAATAGTCTTGCAACTGTTTTATCAAATGAAACTTCCACGCGTACTACAGCTGACGCTAGTTTAACTACTCGTGTTGGAGTCGAAGAAACTGCAAGAACTTCTGCTGTATCTAATGAAACCACCTCAAGGATAGCTGGAGACAATAGTCTTGCAACTGTTTTATCAAATGAAACTTCCACGCGTACTACAGCTGACGCTAGTTTAACTACTCGTGCTGGAGGCGAAGAAACTGCAAGAGCTTCTGCCGACACAAGTCTATCAACTAGACTTACTGCTGTAGAAAGCAGTCTTGTTGCTGGGGTAGACTGGAAAGCACCAGTAGCAAATATCGGAGCTTTAATCGCTTTAGAGGGTGACGCATCTAATGGCGATGTCAGGATTGTATTAGATCAATTAGATGCATTCTTATTTGTAGGAACAGGTGGTGAAGACTTAACTGCTTTAAACCAAAACCTTGGTACTAAGTATATCAGATTCATTGATTCTACTGAAATTGCAACTAATACTGTTTCTATTGATACTCGTATTTCTACTGAGGAAGTTGCTCGTTCTACTACTGTATCTGCAGAAACCACCTCAAGGGTAGCTGGAGACACTAGTCTTACAACACGTCTTGCATCAGAAGAAACCGACAGGACATCTGCTGACGCTAGTTTAACTACTCGTGTTGGAGTCGAAGAAACTGCAAGAACTTCTGCCGACACAAGTCTTACTACTAGAGTAGCAGCAGAAGAAGCAACTCGTAGTTCTGCGGTTTCTTCTGCTTTATCAGCAATAACTAGTCTTGCATTAATTGTTAACACTACTTTTGCCACAGAATTTAATACGAAATTAGCTATATTAGATGCATCAATACAAAATATTAATGCCTATTTAATATCAATTGGTGGAGAATATAGTAACGTAGCAGATACAACTGAAAGAATGATATTTATAGGAACAAATCATCAATATTATGCTGTTTCACCATCAGTTACTTCAAGTGATTGGCCTAATGTACAAGGATTAAGTGCTGTAAATCCAGACGATGAAATATGGAATTTTAGTTATAATAATAATGAATGGGTTATTCAAAATACGGTTGAAACAACAATTGATGGTAGATTATATAAAGATATATCAAATAATAGTGCTGGTACAACATTATTATTTGAATTAGTAACAAGTGGAACAAGTAAAACGAATTTATCAACAAGTGATTTTCCATTTACAGACAATAAAATATATATAGATTATAATGAAGATATAGGAGGACATCGAATATATCAAATTTATCTAAAATATAATAGTGTAAATCATTATTTATTCGTTCAACAGAATGATTATAGTTATAATCATGCATCCAGTTATGGATATTTAACACTTATAGCAGAAAATGAAATAACACCAGCTATGAAAAAGGCTACACAATTCAAAATTAATACAAATGTCGCTGTCACTCCTTAATAGTAACATCGCTTTAAGTATCGATAATATCAATATCAGATTCAAAAATATGGGGTGTTTCATCAATTTTACATTCATTAATTTGGTTATTTAACATACAATTCATTTGTTTTGTAAATTTACAATATCTTTTAATTGGTTATCAATTACATCTAATTTCCAAATTTCATATTCATTTTTTTATCTTCATTATGTTTAATAGCACAATCTAATGATTCTGTTTGTTGTGATAAGTGCGATTCCAGTTCTTCTAATGTTGGTTGTTGCTCTACTAAATTAATTTAATTAATATATAAATATATTACTAAGTAAAAGTAATATATTATTTAAATAATCTTATATAGTTTAGTAACGACTTATAATAATTTATAGAATAAAATATCTTTATAAAATGACGGAAAAATTAAAGATAGGGGTAACCATAGGGGCCACGCGTTTAACTGAGTTATTTAACTGTGGTATACATACAAATGTTATAAATATTTTCAAATTATTAGAATCTATTCCAGAATTTGATCTGACAATGCTTTCTATATTTGAGTTAGATTTAGAAAATCTAAAAGATAAACATTCAGTTTTTGATGATATAGAAATTAAATTTTTTAATAAAGAGGGAGAAAATGTTGATGTTATTATCTTTATGGGAGGACTACCTCGCACTGCTGATATAATTAAATTACATAATATGAGAAAAATTAAACTAATTTATTATAAGTGCGGTAATGATTTTATTGATCTAGTAGAAAAAATACTATGGGATAAAGACCCTAAAATAGAACGTGACGATTTGTTTACTTTTTTCGACGAAGTTTGGTACGTTCCTCAACAAAAAGAACAAAATCATAATCATTATAAATTGATGTTTCGTCATTCTAAAATTGTTCAAGTACCTTTTGTTTGGCATCCCAGACTACTAGATCACGAAATTAATGAATTATTCAACCAAAATAAATTAAAACCATATGATACTACTAAAAATAAAAAAATCTTAGGAATTTGTGAACCAAATATTAGTACAGTTAAACTATGCCTAGTTCCAATGCTAATCGCCGAACAGAGTTACAGATCTTCTACCAAGGACAAAATTGATTATCTTATGGTAACTAATGCAATCAAGTATCAAAATAATGGAAATTTTAAAACTTTCTGTCATAGTTTAGACTTGCAACATGATGGAAAATTATCTATCGAATATAGATATAAAATTCCATATATATTAAACGAATATATTGATATTCTAATTTCTCACCAACAGTATAATCCATTAAATTACTTATATTTAGATTGTGTTTATCTTGGTTATCCAGTTTTACATAATGGTGAACTGTGTAAAGATATCGGTTATTATTATGATGGGTATGACTTAGATTCCGCTTCTGAAAAACTAAATTATATATTAAACGAACATGATAAAGAACACGATAAATATTTAGAACGAAATAAAAAAGTATTGGAAAAATACAACTTCGAAACTAATCCTCTCTTGACTGAAGCTTACAAAAAATTAATTTACGATAGTTTTTCAGGTAATAATGATAAAAAATGTTGGAATGCTACGACAAACTTATTTACCTAATTAATGACTGATAAATTAAATATACTAAATTAAAAAATTGATTTTTTATAATTAAAATATTTTAATTATAAAAAAATGTCATCATCACCAAAAAATAATTCAACTGAAAGGCTTTCTGAGCCTTTGTTAGAGAAATCAAACGATAGATTCATTCAATTACCATTAAAGTACCCGAAACTACAAAATGCATATTTAGAGCATCAAGCTCTATTCTGGAATCATCAAGAAATAGATTATGCTGCTGATTTAAAAGATTGGCAAAAACTTTCCGATGATGAACAATACTTTATTGAAATGATATTAGCATTTTTTTCAGGGTCTGACGGTATTGTTCTTGAAAATATTATGTCAAATTTTTCTACAGAAGTAACATCTCCCGAAGCAAGAAATTTTTATAGTTTTCAAGCTTTAATTGAAAATGTACACGCTTTGACCTATGCTAATTTATTAGATACTTTGATTACTGACGAAACTAAAAAAGAAAAACTATTTAATTCAATTGATACTATTCCTTGTGTTAAAAAGAAAGCAGATTGGGCTATGAAATGGATGGATCCAAAAACAGCACCATTTGAACAGAGATTAGTAACATTCGCTTGTATAGAAGGCATATTCTTCAGTGGTTCGTTTTGTGCTATATTTTGGTTAAAAGACAGAGGTTTAATGACAAAAGCTTTGGGAGGATCAAATGAACTTATTGCTCGTGATGAAGGTCTTCATACTGATTTTGCAATCCTCTTACACGAACATTTAAATAATAAATTAGACTTAAGTATTATCAGAGAGATAATTATGGAAGCTGTTGATATTGAAAAGGAATTTATTTGCGATTCTCTAAAGTGTGATTTAATTGGAATGAACTCTAAATTGATGAAACAATATATTGAATTTGTGGCAGATCGATTAATGGTAAAGTTTGGTGGTAGTGAAATTTACCATTCCGAGAATCCATTTGATTTTATGGCAAGAATTAATATGAATTCAAAGACTAATTTTTTCGAGAAAAGAAATAACGATTATCAACATTCAAACTTTAATAGTTCTGAATGGGATAAGGTCGATAATCAAGATAATGAAGAATGGTAAAGGTATAATTTTTTTTTAAGTAATTACTTAAAAAAAAAATAGAAGTTATTTATAATAAATAAATGACAGAGATAAATTGTTTTGATATCCTACCAGGGAATTACTCTGAACAAGAACTAAATGATGCTATACCACACCTTAAATTATATGTAGAAAATTTATATATTGGACCTGGCAAAATTGAAGATGTTAGTAAAATACCAATAGCTGCTTTCTTTAGTAACAGAATTGACCAAAAACAAATTTGTGTCATAACTAAATTAGCTAAAAAATATAAAGAACATGTTCATAGAATAAATAAAAAAATTCAAGAGCATCCAATTGGAAATTATGGAATAACATTGCCAAATAAAAAGGTTATTAAATTGGGAAAACCATCTAAATTTTCTCCTATTGAAATCTCTAAATTATCAGAAGTTATTGACCAGTTTGGAGGTGATACTGAAATTAAAAAGAAAGAACCAAGATTTAAAACTCTAACCACCAAGGGATCATTTTTTGACGAAAAATACCCTTATGATGATTTATTATTTGATTACGACGGTACAGGAGTACCAAGACGTGCAAAACTTTATTATACTGGTAAAGATAAAGTTAGAAGAGGGTATGATTTAAATGAAACAGAGCATGAAATAGCTTCTTTATTTGCAAAACAATGTCATATGAAACTTAATGGGGACAAAGGATATTTTTCAGATAAAGGAACTGGTAAATCTAAAAAAACGGACGCTCAGAAAGATAACTTTATAAAAACTTTTTGGAAGGATTTTACCGAAGGTATTTATTATAAGCGTGTAGTCAAGCAACCATGTGTTTCTTGTGATGGCCAGTCTAAGTATTGTTGGGCTAAAAATATTCAAGAATTTGAAAATATAAATAGGTCTGATGTAACCGCGCATAGATATATGAGAAAAAGTCTTTCAACTATTTTTAAAGGTTATAATAATTATAAAAATACAGACTTTGGGGAATTTATAAGACAAGTAGATTTTATAGCTCAACAAAAAGCTGACGAAAGGGAATTTAGAAAAGGAACAACTGATGATAAAATAGAATTAAGAAAAAATGAAATTATTCAAAGAGAAGAGAAAAAACATAATAGATCTTATGCTTTAGTAGATGACAGAAAAGAACCTCTTGGTAAAGTTACACCAATGTTATTAAGATTATTTACCGGTGCTAAATCAAAATTATATTCACCAGGAGAAATTACCACAAAAATAGAACCTGAAGATTGTATATTAAATATTTGTGGTGGTAATATTCCCAAACCCCCTCAAGGAAGATGTTGGGGAGCAGTTATATGCGATCCAACAGTAAGAATAGTAGTTTGGTTTAAACCTATTATTGAAAGGAAAGGAGTATTATCTGTAGTAGGAGATGGTGATATTACTTTTGGTGATCTTAGTTTAATTTCTTCTAAGGACAAAATGTTCAAGTTTGAAAAAGCAAGAAAATTAAACGAAAATATTAAAATTGTTAAACAAAGTTATGAATCTTTATTAGACTCAAATAATAAAGAAAAACAACAAATTGGAGTAATAGTATATTTATTAGACCATTATGGATTTAGAGGTGGTAGTGAAGAAGATAAAGATTCTACAAAAGAAGAAGATGGAATAGGTGTTACTACATTGCCAATCAATAGTATAAAATCACTTACTAACAGTTCAATACATTTGAGTTTTAAAGGTAAAAGTGGAATACAATTCGATGAACAAGTTAAAATACCTAGTAATATTTCTAATCTTATTAAAAGTTTTATTGAGGGAAGACCTAAAAATTCTCGAGTTTTTAATCTTGTAGACCTAGAAAAAGTAAATCAGTATCTTCATTCAATAGATAGTTTATTTAGTGCTAAAGTTTTTAGAACTAGATTAGCTTCAGAAATAATGAGTAAATGTTTGAATTCTAAATCTCTAGAGATAAAACAAGGTGACATTAAAAAAATATCTAAAGAAAAATTTGACTCGTGCAATATGACGGTAGCGATAGCGTTAAATCATAAGAAAAAAGCAACTCCTACAGAAGAAGCTAAGCTGAAAAAAATGAAAGAAGATATTGATATATTAAAAAAATCACCAAAAGATAAACAAAAAATAAAAGAATTAGAAAATAAGTATAAATTAGATAAACAACTCTGGGAAGTAAATCTAGGAACTTCCATTAAAAATTATATTGATCCACGTATTATAGTTGCGTGGGCTAAAAAACAATCAGAAGATTGGAATGAGGATTTTAAACGAAAAACTACCACTGTTAATAATTTAGATGATCTATATTTATTACCACAAATGAAATTTGTTAAAGCTAAAACTGAAGAAGAAGATGGAGGAGCTATTTCAAATCCAGAATTTGTATGGGCAATTGAATCTGTAAATCACGATTGGAATTGGCAAACTTCTCCATTACTAATTTCAGATTCTCTACAGCCCAAAGATGATGCGGACAAACAGCAACCTGATAAATTACCTAAACCTAAACCTCAACCTAAACCTCAACCTAAACCTCGACCTAAACCTAAACCTAAACCTAAACCTAAACCTCAACCCAGACATGATTCTAGCAGTGATTCCGAAGATGATATTCCTATTGGAGACTTAATTAAAAAACGTAAAGATGTAGAAGTTAATATACCTGATTATTTAAAACAAATACCAGGTGATGATAAAGATTTCGATCTTTTATTAAAAATTTGTTTAAATCAAAGTATTGATGATGAACAAAAATTAAAAAATATTAACCCTTCTGTATTAAAATGGATTTATCCATTTTCTTTATATTCAATAACTAATGATCCCGAGTCACCTGATATAAACTATTCTATAGTTTCATTATGCGATGAAATGAATAGTTAAGATAAAACAAGTGTTTTTAAAGTTAATACTTTAAAAACAAATAATTGAATTTAAATAGTTAGTAAAAAAATCATGTATATAGATAAACGATTTTTAGAGTACATAATATTATACAAATATTAAAATTTATACTTTTCCAAAGATAAATATTCTTTAATTAAATCTTCATAGTATTTTTTTATACCATCGGTTAGAACAAATTTTTCTTCTTTTGAATATAAATCAAATTCATTAAATTTTCTTACATCTTCTAAAATCGTATAGTCTTCTCTCTTCATAAAATCTTTATATTCGTTATGTGTGTGCCAAGGATAAAAAGAATGGTACCTAATTATATTTAAACAATACTCAGGAAGGCTATGTAATCCTGAATTGTATTTTAAAACTTGATATAAATATTCATCGTGACCATAAGAAAGATTTAGTTTAGACAACCCACAGTGTTTTCTATATATACCTAAATCATCATAACCATTAATCATATCTTTATTATAACAGACTACACTTTTGGGAATCTTTACCCCAACAACAAATGTGTCTCCTACAACTGAATAATCGGGTTCACCAAATATAAATAATACTTTACCCAAATCATGTATCAATCCCGTTAATTGTAATGGTTTATCATTAGGATACTTTTCACGAATTTTCTCCGCAGTTTGATAAGCGTGTATCATATTGGGTACATCCGGCAAATCAGGATCGCTTGGATCTATAAAATCATTCAATTTATCTAGCGCTTCTATTATTGTAATCTCTATATTATTACATTTGTTATACTTTTCTTTTTGAGATAATACAAATTCTAAACTTTGATTATAATATAACCTTTCATAAAATTGATATTGTATGCTATCAATATCATATTGGCGTAGATTAGAATTATTACTTTTCATTTATTTATCTTATAAAGTTAAAATAATTTTCCTCTTTATATAAATATGAGTGAATTTAAAAAAAATCACACTTTTGATCAAAGATCAACTGAAGCTAAAAGAATATTAAAAAAATATCCAGATAGAATTCCCATCATAATTGAAAAAAATAAAAACTGTAGGTCTTTACCTAAATTTGATAAAAATAAATATTTAGTACCTGATAATATTTCCCTAGGCCAGCTTATACAAATTGTAAGAAGAAAAATAAGTGTAAAACCTGATGTAGCTTTATTTTGCTTTGCAGATAATACTATACCTACATCAGGGACAAATATTAGAAAACTATATAATACTTACAAAGAAAATTGTGGATTTCTATATTTAAGTATTTGTACTGAAAATACATTTGGTTAATTTTAAAAAATAAATGATAAATCATTTATTTTAATATAAAATTAGTTATACTGATGAAAGAAAACTCTGAATATTTTGTTCAACTTTATCCATCTCTGCACCCGTTACAGTAGCATCTGGTATAAATTGTCCATTAAAATAAAAATGAAAACAAGGGACTACAGTTATTGGAGCTGGAGTATTAGTAACATTATCAGCGTTTTCTTTATAAATCATACAAAATCCTGGTTTAGAATATTTTTCTGCTATTTTAGTTACAGCTGGAGCACAAGTTTTACAAGGCCCGCACCAGTTAGTATAGTAATCAATAACTACTATTTTGTTTTGATTAATAGCATGATTACGCTCTTCAGCATTATTGATTGATAGTAATTGATAATCACTAACGTCGTTATTTTGTTCACCTGACATTGTCTCAAATGTTTTATAAAGTGCCATTTATTTTATAAAAGTTTTATTAGCTTTATATAATTTTAAATTTGAAATTTAAGGATAGATTATATTATTAATATTAATTATGACCAGACAATTGACCGAAGAAGAAATAGAAAATATTCTAGATTTTATTAAACCTCAACAAGGTATACCCCAAAAAACCGCAATTGCTGTAATAAATAAAATAAAAAAAGATCTTAGAGAACAATTAGAAAGTCAATATATTTACCCCGAAATAATTCCAGAAATAAAAAAAGAAATAATTAGGCAATACAAACTATCTAGAATACACCCAGGAGAAAGTGTTGGTATCGTTTGTGCACAAAGTATTGGTGAAATGCAAACACAAACAACACTAAATACCTTTCACTCTGCTGGTGCTTCAAATAAAACAATGACAACAGGTTTACCTAGATTTAGAGAACTAATTGACGCGACTAAAAATCCTAAGATTGTTAATAATACTATCTTTTTTAATAAACAATGTAAATCCATTCAAGAAATTAAAAAAGAAGTAGGAAATAGTATAAATGGTTTAACTATCAAAGATATAACCCTTAAATCTTTTATACAAACCAATAAACAAGATGAAGAGTGGTACGATGCTTTCAAGATTCTGTATTCAGACAGATTTGCCATGTTTTCAAATTGTGTTACATTTAAAATAGATATTAAGAAAATTTATGACAACAAATTATCTCTGGAACAAATTGCAGAAATTATCGAAAATGAATACGATGATCTATTTTGCGTATTCTCACCTCCAGAAATTAGCCAACTAGATATATTTGTAGATACAGAACAAATTAATTTACCAGAAGATAGAGCTGCATTCATAGACGAAGATAATGCAATTAATATATATCTAGAAGAATGTGTTTTATCCACTCTTGAAAATTTATATATATGTGGTATCCCAGCAATAACAGAAGTATTTTATACCAAAAAAGATAACTATTGGCATGTCGAGACGAACGGAATAAATAGCAAAAAAATATCTAAACAATATAGTAGTTTTAAAAAATTATTATCTCTACCAAATATTGACTATACAAAAACTATTTCTAATAATGTATGGGATATCTACGAAATACTAGATATTGAAGCAGCTCGTCAATTCTTAATTGAAGAATTTACCCAAGTAATGGGAACAGGAATAAATATATGTCATACTACTTTACTTGTAGATAGAATGACACATGCTGGAACTATATCCTCAATTACTAGATACACACTCAAAAATGATGAAGCCGGACCATGTTGTAAATCTAGTTTTGAAGAAACATTAGATAATTTTTTAGATGCTGGAGCTCAAGGACTCGTAGAAAATACAAAAGGAGTTAGTGCAGCTATAATGTGCGGAAAAAGAAGTGAAATTGGCACTGGGTCATCAAAGATATTGATAGATTTTGATATGTTGCCTAGTGAATCAGAATCAGATATTGAACAAGAATAGATATAAATAATTTTTAATTTTAAAGTTATAAAAAACTTTAAAATTAAAAAAAATAAGACCATAAATTATACATCTCATTTCTGACGTTCCATCAACACTATTCATTCTATCAAATCTAATTGTATTATATCCAAATAATCCATTAAATTCTCCTTCATTTCCGGGATTAAATCCAACAGGATCAGTAAAATTAGGATGTGTAAAACCAGAAACTGATCCCATTATATACCCGTCTTGATTCATTGTTCTTAAAGTTAGCTCTACACTATTATCTACCCATCAGCTCCTGTAGGTCCAGTTGTTGAATTTGTATTTTGAGTAACCACCCATTGATTATTTAAATATAACAATTTACTATTATCACTTAGATTACCATAATGTATAGGTACTCCTAGTAGTTTATCAGCATTAAATACTGGTTGTCTTGCTAATGATGCATTATCAGTTATAGATGCTTTTTGTATTTTAAATGACATTTATTAATATCTAATAAATTTAATACTATTTAGTATTAAATTTAATAATTAGAAATTAAATTATCTGTTAAGTATAACTATTTAATTACTGTGAGGTCCTACACATGGTTTAGTAGAATTACCATATGCATTATATGGTTTTAATCCAGGATGACCAGTTGAACCTCCATATGCATTGTATGGTTTTATTCCTGGATGACCACTTGAGCCCCCATGTGGTATAAATCCTGGATGACCACTTGAGCCCCCATATGCATTATGTGGTTTTATTCCTGGATGACCACTTGAACCCCCATGTGGTTTTATTCCTGGATGACCACTTGGCCCTCCATATGCATTATGTGGTTTTATTCCTGGATGACCACTTGGCCCTCCATATGCATTATGTGGTTTAAATCCTGGATGACCACTTGGCCCTCCATATGCATTATGTGGTTTAAATCCTGGATGGCCAGTTGAACCTGGATGACTTGGATGACTTGGATGACTTGGATGACTTGGATGACTTGGATGACTTGGATGACTTGGATGACTTGGATGACTTGGTGGTAC